>WNGC01001451.1_pt1 | contig 23911 bp, 22 predicted proteins | sample 5400051 | NCBI WGS metagenome assembly WNGC01 (sample SAMN13153368, study PRJNA577476) | soil metagenome | isolation source: 20 cm soil or saprolite under grassland replicate 2 | place: USA:California | collected 2016-06-15
TAACGTAATTAGATTTTTCGCGCCGGACCATGCTCCCTCCCGGGTGTGGAACTGGCAAATTTTCGGACTGTTTTCACTCTAAAGAAGTTTACTTCCAAAAAGGCGTTTTAACCTATCCCAGGGTACGCTGGTTGTCAAATAGTCGACGAGTAAAACGAAACCTGTCTAAGTCGCTTTGAGTTTCAACGGTCGGCCTTCGGAGATGCGGTATGTGCAAATCAACCACCGTCGCATTTCTGCTGCATTTCTTCATTCGGGGGCCGAATTCTTCGTCGCCCCAGTCCAAATGCTACGTGGCAAAACGCGCTCAACCCAGGGCCATTTAACATTGAGGTTTCACGAGCGCCCCCTTGATTGTCATGAGCGGATAGGGCACTATCGTCCGCATGAGCGATCGGCTGGAAGTTTCGCGTTTGGCCTTGGGTTGGTGGCGCTGGTATTTAATTCAGCGGCCGCACCGTGGCTGATTCCAGTCATACAATTCAAATAATTTAAGGAAGGGCCATAGGTGGAAGCTTATGGCCCTTTTTATTTGTTAAGATGATTCAACCGACGTTTAAAGAATTCTGTCAGCTAACCAAGCAGGGCAATTTAATACCGATTTATCAGGAATTGCTGATGGATCTGGAGACACCGCTTTCCTTCTTCAAACGGCTAGAACGCGACCGCTATTCCTTCTTGCTGGAAAGCGTGGAAGGTAGCGAGCGCTGGGCCCGCTATTCCTTCTTGGGCACTCAGCCTCACTGCATTTTCAAGGCGAGGGGAAATCGAGTGGAAATCATCGAAAACGGCAAATCCAAAACCCTCGTTTCTGATGCGCCGTTGAAATTACTGGAAGAGCTGTTGCGAGACTATCAAACAGTGACGGTTTCGGGTGTTCCACCCTTTTTTGGCGGCGCCTTGGGATATGTCGCCTATAACGCGGTCGAACAGTTCCATGAGATTGCAAGCGACAAGAAAGATCCGCTGGGGATGCCGGAGATATTTTTCCTCTTCGTGCAAACGTTGATTGCTTTCGATAATTTGAAGCATACGATTAAAATAATTGACAACGTAAGAGTGGATGAGGAAACCGACCTTCGGAGGGCTTATGAGCAGGCAACCAGAAGGATTGAAAAAGCGGTCTCCTCTTTGCAGAAAAAACCTCGCGGAATCGAACCCAGGGACGTGAGCGAAGGCAAAGGCGAGAGACCATTCCGCTCTAATCTAACCCGAGAGGGATTTCAAAAGATCGTAAGTAAAGCCAAGGAATACATCAAAGCCGGAGACATCATCCAAGCCGTGCTTTGTCAACGGCTCGAGACGGAAACCGCTACCGATCCGTTTGAAATCTATCGCGCCCTGCGTTTCATCAATCCCTCGCCTTACATGTTTTATCTGGAACTGGAAGATCTCCGGGTCATCGGATCTTCGCCCGAGACCATGGTTCGCCTGACCGGCGATACCATCGAACTTCGCCCGATCGCCGGGACTCGAAGACGCGGCAGCACCGCAGAAGAAGAAAAAGCTCTCGAAGCCGACTTGCTTTCTGACCCTAAGGAGCGCGCCGAGCACATCATGCTGGTCGACCTGGGACGCAATGACGTTGGCCGTGTCGCGCGGGTCGGCACGGTCGAGGTCAACGAGCTGATGGCCATTGAGCGCTACTCCCACGTGATACACATCGTCTCTAACGTCCGCGGACAACTGGCCGCAGATAAGACGCCGTTCGACCTGTTCGTCTCGGCGTTTCCGGCGGGGACGGTTTCAGGCGCCCCGAAGAAAATCCGCGCTATGCAAATCATTAGCGAGCTCGAACCGGAAAAGCGCGCCCTTTACGCCGGGGCGATCGGATACTTCGGCTACAACGGCAACCTGGATACCTGCATCGTCATTCGCACCATCGTGATGAAAGGCAAAAAAGTCTTCATCCATGCCGGAGCGGGGATCGTGGCTGATTCTGATCCCGAGATGGAGTACCAGGAAACGCTAAACAAAGCTCGCGCGATGCTCAAAGCGGTCGAACTCGCCGAGCAGTGGGGCGAGCGATGATCGTTCTGATCGACAATTACGACTCGTTCACTTACAACCTATATCACGAACTAGGCGAGCTGGGGGCCGACGTGACGGTTGTTCGAAACAACAAGATCACGCTCGATGAAATCCAGGCCTTGGGCCCGGAGAAGATCATCATCTCACCGGGGCCCTGCACTCCCAGAGAAGCTGGTATTTCATGCGACGTCATTCTCCGTTTTGCCGAACGGACGCCGATTCTCGGTGTTTGCCTCGGCCATCAGTGCATCGGCGCGGCCTTCGGCGGCGTGATCATTCGCGCGCCGTCGATCATGCACGGCAAATTATCGGACGTGACGCACGACTCACAGACAATTTTTGGTTCTCTAAAGAACCCCTTCGCCGCTATGCGCTACCATTCTTTGGTGATCGATCCGGCACGGCTTCCTGCCGATCTGATGGTCAGCGCACGCACCTCGGATAACGTCATCATGGGCGTGCGGCACAGGCGCTTCCCCGTGGAAGGGGTGCAGTTTCATCCCGAGTCGATCCTCACCGAAGAGGGAAAGAGACTTCTCGAGAATTTCCTCGACTGTTACTGACATCCGCATGAAGCTTCTCTGTTTCCAAGCGAAGCGCTTCCGGTGGAAAACACATTCGAAGACCCTCCCGGAGATGGTGGACCGAGATGTGGAAGAGGAAGTGAGAGATGCAATCGTCGTCTTCATCCATGCCGAGAGGTCGGACGAAGATGAAGCGAGACGGGATTCAGTACTGCGTCAGAGCCTAAAGCACATCAAATGGCTGGCCAACAAAAGAGCGCTCAAGAATATTGTCATCCACTCGTTTACTCATCTCGGCGGCGAGACGGCCTCGCCTTCGTTCGCTGAATGCTTCATTACCCTGTTGGCTCAGCGTCTAGGCGATACCGCTTATCAAGTTTGGATTACCCCGTTTGGTTACTTTTGCGAGTGGGATCTCAGCGTCTTCGGTGAGAGCCTGGCCAAAGTATGGAAAGAAATCCACTAAGCCGCCACCGATCCTTGAAAGATTACGACCTAATACGGATGCTCTAGACAGCAGACACAAAATCTCTGATGCATGGTATAATGGGCTAGACAGAGAGGAGGGATGAAAAATGATTCAGGCGAGACAATCATGTCGCTGTATCCTGATGCTCATAGCGCTCCTACCCTTATCCGCATGTAAGGGGAAAGAACCCGCCTCCAAACCTCAAGAGCTTCCCGACCTCAATGCGCAGATTCACTCCTATGTCACGCTGGAGAATACAAAACTTCGCACAGGGCCTGGCACGCAGTTTCGAACCATTGCCGAGATCAGGCAAAACTCCAAGGTGCAGGTCGTCGGGAAAGATGGAGATTGGGTGCTGATTGTTTCCAAGAAGGGCAATGCGCCCGGTTACATCGAGATGGCTTCCATAAAGCCCGCCATGGGCGAAGAACAAGAATCCCCCGCTCCGCCCGCTCAGGGAAAATACGAGGCGGTGGTCGATACCCAGGTACGAAGCGGTCCGGGGCTACATTACTCGGTCGTCGCTCAAGTGAAAAAGGGAATCAAGCTCAACGTCGTGAGCGAAGAGAACGGCTGGCTGAAAGTGGAATCGAAAAGCGGCAAACCGCCGGGCTACGTCGACGCGAGCTTGGCGCGGCCGGTGGGAAACCAACAGAGCACCGAACGCTGAGCATTCCGAAACTGCTGAAGGACGGAGTTACAGAACGGCAAATTCCTAGCCGACTGGAAGCCGCTAAAGCTTCAGTAACTGTGCCGCCGTGCGGCCCAAGATGGCTTCCTTGGTTGCGTCGCTTAACGCCAAAGCGCGCACCGCATCGATATAGGCCTTCAACTCTTTCATTCCCCGCCCTGTATCCGTGTTGACGCCGGTGAAGTCCTGGGGATAGTCACTGGCGAAGAGCAAACGTTCAGGGCGGATACCCTGCAGAGCACAGTGCAAAGCCGCCAGGCCACCCTCGAATCCTGCGAGGTCGAAGTAGAGCATGTCGAAATAATCCGCGAACGGCCGCTTGAGCGTGCCGAAACGATAGCCTTTCGCGAGGAGGCGGTCCTTCACGGCTGCAATGCCGCCGCCAAAGTGGGCGATCACGAGCTTGAGATCGGGGAAGCGGTCCAGAACTCCTCCGGCAATGAGGCGCGTGGTGGCAACGGTGAGATCTACTTCGCGGCCTAAAACACGCGGCAGGTCGTAGTCCTGAAGCAAATCGTAACCGACCGGAGCCAACGCCGGATGAACAAAGATCGGCACATCGAGTTCACAGATCTTTTCGTAGAGGTCATACAGCTTTGGCGCATCGAGCGACACACCTTTCGTCTGTGACGTGATCGTGATGCCTTTGAGTCCGAGATTTCGAACCGCACGATCTATTTCCTGAATTGCTTCTTGACCTTCCAGTACCGGAGCTTGGGCGAGGCCAACAAACTTGCCTGGATAATTCGCCTGAACTTTGGCGAGATCGTCGTTGATGAGCCGGCATTCATCCATGGGAGCGCTCCAGCCTAAAAGACACGAAAGCACCGAGACATCGATGCCAGCTTCGCTCATCTCTCTGAGCTGCAGATCGAGATCATAAAGTCTCTTGTGCATGGTGGTGGCCCGAAGACCGCCTTCTTTCAGATAGGTAGTTTCCTCCGCATAAAGCCCTCGCTTCTTGGCCAACTCTACGGGAACATAGTGATGCTGAAAATCGATAACCATCTGTCAGCGAAACCTCCTTCCTCTGTCAGATTCAACAAAGTGATTTCAGATTCCGATGAGCCGGACGCCGTGAGATTATCTGCGGCGCGCCAAAACAGCGGTAGCTATTAATTATCACGGGTCGCTACACCGCCGCGACGGCAAATCAAAACGCACGCCAATTTGGCATACTTTGGCGTAGAAAACTTTGCAAAAGTGACCAAAACTACCGTCATAGGGCCAAAAGTCGCCTCGCCCCTGAAATCGACAGACCGGCGCAGCACAATTCTAAAGAGTAAAAAATTAGCCAGGAACTTGAACCGAAATTTAAACCTGCGCAAACGACCTAAAGAATGCTAAAATGTTGGCGCTTCAGAGTTGGCATAGGAGAGTACCATGGAAAACATATTTGTCTGGATCTTCATATTCGCCGGCGCAACCATCGGTCTGTTAGGAATCTTTCTTATCGCGTCGGAGCGCGAACTCAAGAAGAAACGTCGAGAAGTTGAAGCGCTGGCGGCAAACCTCGGCGGCGATGCCGTCGATAACGCCGCGGATCAGCCGTCTGACACGCCCCGGGCCGAAACCCAGGCATCAGGCGGGCTGATGGCGCGAAACAGCGAACTCCTTGGAGAAGTCTCTGCCCTCTCCAAAAAGCTGGACGCGGGTCACAAAACTATAGAAGAGCTTCAGATCGGCCAACGTCGCCTGGGAGGCTATCAATCCGAAAATCACCAGTTGCGGACTACCAACCAACAGCTGCAAACAGAGATCGCGAATCTCAAAAACCAACCGCAACCGAGCGAGCATCATCTCGCCGCCTCGGCCAGTAAGGATGAGGAAGTTAGCGACCGCCATTCGCAGTTAAAACCCGGACTTGCCGCATTGCAGCAAAAACTCGAAGAGAAGGAGGCCCAGCTCAGGGAATGGGAGGACTCTAAAGAACGGCTTGCCAATGTTGAATCCCGTGAGGCCGCCTTGAGAGATCAGCAGCAAAAGCTTGAAATACGAACCGAAGAGCTCAAACGGGAGCTATCTGCCGGACAAGAAAAGATTCGAGAGCTAGACGCGACTCGCGCCCGCCTCGAGGAGACGGAAACGCTGCATCAGCAGGTATGCGGGGAAAATCGCAGGCTCCAGGAAGAGATCGTGGATTGGCAGGAACGGCTGGCCAGGAGCGAAGAAAATATCAGGCGTCTCGATAGTCTTCGGAGCCATTTTGGCGAATTACAAACCAAACAAGCATCCATCGCGGATAGCCACCGACTATTCCAGGACGAGCTAGGGGCCTTTGCCAAACTCCTCGACGGATCGCAAAACGGCCTCGCCGCATCCTCCGGCTCTCCTGAAGCATCGGAAACCTCGAAGGGCGGCATCGACAGCAAGGTCGTGCAATCTCGCCCTGGTTAGGCGACATGAACTCACACCTGGCGCTGAAGCGCCTGAAGGAGCCCATCAGCCTGCCGCCGAGTTGTCGTCCAAACAGAAGCGGCAAGTCAGCATCTTTAGTTCTCAGAAGTTCATTGAATAAGTGGGCACCTCTCCGTCGTCATTACCGCGAAAGCATGCCCTGAGCGCAGTCGAGGGGCGGTCATCCAGTGTTCCTTGTGTTTCCTGGATTCCGGCTCTCGCGTGCTCTCGCCCGCTCGGCCGGAATGACGGCGAAATTTCGTGCGAATTTCGGAGACACGACACTAGTTGTCGCTATCCGGTTGTTTGCCAGCGCGCCGGCCACTGCTCCGTTTAAGCTCTGACGAGCAATCTGCCGTCAAGAGGTCGGGCAATCACATAGGCCGCAACTTAGACACTGGCCAACTCAAATGAGCTTCTTGAGAAAATCGTGAATGGTCTTGTTCTTGCGGATCTCTCGGCGCAATCCGGCGAGGTGTGATTCGCTGAGGATCAGCGGCCCGCCCTGATAAAACCCGTCATGGTAATAACAAAACCTAATCGACTGCTCGCCCGAATCGAACGACAACAGTTGAATGGATGGTTCGTGGTACGGCGTCTTAGACCGCGCCTCTTCAGTGATCCATCCACCGCCCCAGCGTAACTGAAAACGCCGCTTGCGAAAGTCTTTCTTTTTCATGGCGATGTTGTAAGAGTTTCATCAGGCTCTTTCAACTCTCACCAGTATGCGCCTCAACTTCCAAGTTCAGGGTGAAGGATTTCCCCTCATTATCTTGCATGGCTTTCTCGGCTCTTCGGACAATTGGCAAGGAGCAAGCAAGCGCCTCGCCGAGCGTTACAAAGTTTATAGTTTGGATCTTCGTAACCATGGTTCCTCCCCCCACAGCGACATAATGAACTATACAGTTATGTCCGAGGACGTTTGTGATTTCATGGATGATTGCGGTCTTTCGTCCTCATTCGTTCTGGGCCATTCTATGGGCGGCAAGGTTGCGATGCAGTTCGCTACCGAGTTCCCGAATAAAGTTGAGACACTTATCGTCGTAGATATTGCGCCCAAGACCTATCAACCTTCTCACCGACCGATATTGAACGCCCTGCTCTCTCTTGATCTAAAAATCTACAAATCCTTCGGCGAAGTGGATGCAGCCCTAGCAGCTGCGATTCCCGACGCTTCTCTTCGCCAGTTTTTGCTCAAAAATCTGACGCGTGACAAGGACGGCCGTCTGACCTGGAAAATCGACCTTGAAGCCATTGCAAGGAATTACGATAACCTAGCAGCCGCGATTGAGCCGCGGCAAGAGTTCAATCGTCCCGCCTGTTTCATCCGCGGTGGTCGATCCAACTATATACCAGACGACGACATTTCGCTTATCCGGAAAACATTTCCTCAAGCCGAGATTAAAACGATTCCTAACGCCGGCCATTGGGTTCACGCGGACGCCCCGGAAGAATTTCTGAAAATCGTAACCGATTTCTTATCCAACAATTAACCTGGACCGAGTTGGGATCCGGCGTTCGCTGAGTGATGGACAGTGGTTCGCGGGTCGTGATATGAGGCATTGAATTTGATAATGTAAGCGCTGGTAAGGAGGCCTCACATGGCGAAACGAAAAAGCCTTCACATAGAAGGCATGGAACATGGCGCGCCGATTCCCAATGGTGTCGTCATCGGCAACATGGTCTTCTCTTCTGCGATCTCCGGCAAGGACGCCAAGACCGGCCTGTTTTCATCGGATCCGGACGAACAAGCCGAAGCGATGTTCCGTAATCTCAGGCTCTTCATGGAGGCGGCGGGAGGTACACCGGACAACATCGCTCATATGACCGTCTTTCTCAAAGAGGAAAAATACCGCGATGCGGTAAACAAAGCCTGGCTTAAAATGTTCCCGGACGAACACGATCGCCCCGCGCGCCATGCTTTAAAGGCGGACCTGCGCGGGCAATTCTTATTTCAAATCGAAGTCATTGCGGTTCTATAGAGTTATCCATCCGCGATCAGAGCACTAAACCGCTGGCAGAATTCTCCGATCGCTCCTTGATGAACAAAATCGGCGTACTCATCTAGCGGTGTAGCTTCCCGATTGATAATCGCCAACAACGCGCCGTTGCGCTTGGCCAGAACCGGAAATAACGCCGCCGGTTGCACTTGCAGGGACGATCCCATGACGACGAATACATGCGCCCTCACCGTCCACTCCTGGGCCTGTCGCATCGCTTCTTGAGGCATCGCTTGGCCGAAGGATATCGTCGCCGACTTTAGAATCCCGCCACAGACGTCACATCTGGGAGAAGAAAAATCGCCGACGAGTTTTTTGATGATCGGGTCGGGGTCGAAGGACCTGCCGCAGTTCAAACAAACAATCTTTCGGTTCGAGCCATGGAGCTCCACGCTCTTTTCATCAGGAAGCCCGGCCAGGTTGTGCAACCCATCCACATTTTGTGTGATAAGTCCGATGAGCTTCCCCTTCGCGTCGAGCGACTGGACAAAGTAATGGCCGATATTCGGCTTGGCGTTCTTGTGCGCTTCGTGGGTTTCCAATCTTCTCTTCCACGCCTCGATGCGCGCCGCTTCGCTGGCTACGAATTCCTGGTAGGTCACCGGACGGTAGCGCGTCCAAATCCCGCCCGGGCTTCTGAAATCGGGGATGCCGGATTCCGTGCTGATTCCCGCGCCGGTAAAGACAACAATCTCGCAACTCTCTCTGATTTTCCCGGCGAATTCTTCCAGAGTCATCATATAATTTATAAACCAACACACGTATTCCTGACAACCGACTCGTCGGCGCCTGTTGCTCAGGCCAGTCGTAAAACATAGCCGACACGCCATCCAATGGAATGAGAGCGCCGTTACGGCGAAACCGATCGCAAAGGAGCCGGCATCGCCCATCACGTAGTCCACCAAAAAAAAATAACGATCTCGCCTGGCCGTGGTGACGCCCAGCTCCTTTTCGATGGCGCGAAGCAACGGCGCCAATATGATTCTGGAAATGAAGTTGAGCAAGAAAAGAAGAACTAAGAAGAGAACCGGACTTAGTTGCAGCCAGAACGATCCCACCGGATTGTTCGTTTGCGGCTAAATTTTGGTTCACCGAGCTTTTCTTGAACGCCACGTTTGATGTATCTTCGCTATGCACTGGGAAATCGACGCTCGAGTCTCCAATGTTTACAATGACCGGATGGAGCGGATCAACGAAAGGATGTCGACGTTGAAAATCATTCAGCTTTGCCTTTCGCTAACGGTTTTGCTCATCGCCCCTTGCTTCGATGCATTCTCCGCGACGATCTCCGTGCGCCTTTTATACCCGAGTTTCGCCGCGAGTTGGGCGACGACCTGGATCGCCAAGGAAGCGGGATATTTCACTGCCGAGGGACTTGATGTCGAGCTCATCCGCGTGGGCGGCAGCACCCGAATGGTCGCCGCCATGCTCGGCGGGAGCGCGCCATTGATACAGGCCGGAGCCTCCGCCGCACTGGCAGCCACAGGCGCGGGCGGCAACGTGGTTATCATCGCCGCCACCGGAAACGTCTCAACGTTTCACTTGATGGCACGGCCCGACATCAAACAACCCTCAGACTTGAAAGGCAAAAAGGCCGGCATCACGACTTTCGGCTCGACGTCCGACCAAGTGGTCAGATTGGCCTTGAAGCAGTTCGGTTTAGAAGCCAACAAAGACGTGGCGATTCTTACTTTCGGGGGTTATCGCACGGATAAGGAATTCAGCAAACGGGTTCTGGGCAAATACGGCAAGATCACCGACGATGAGCTTTTGGAGGGGGCGTGGCAAGACTACGCACCGACCATTCAGAAGGTCCCGCGTCCTTCCTTGAAAGCCATCCAATTTCTGATTGAAACCCAGTTTAAGGACAAAACGCCGCTGCCGAAACCGGAGAGTTTTGTCGACACTTCGGTGATCGATCAACTGGAAAAGAGCGGCTTCATCGATTCAGTATACAAGTGACCGTTAACCGATGAGATTTAAGGAGATTGCATCGATGGTTCATTGCGATCGTTTCAAAAGGCTAATTACAAATCTGCTACTGGTAGCAACTTTTTTGTTACCGACGAAAGTCGAAGCACAGCGCACGGCTGCCAGCCAATCGCTGGTCATTGCCGGCGGCACGCTCATAGACGGCACCGGCAATCCACCGCTGGAAAATGCGGTCATCGTCATCGAAGGCGAGCGGATCAAGTCCGTCGGGAAGCGCGGCGACGTCGCAATTCCGAAAGGGAGCCGGGTCATCGACGTCAAAGGGAAAACGATTCTTCCAGGACTCATCGACGGCCACTGTCACCTGCTTGATTTCATGGGTGAGCTCTATCTTCATCTCGGCATAACCACGTGCCCCGATATTACGCAAAACGACGACGAGTGGACCTTGGCCCAGCGGGACGGAACCAATCTCGGCAAAATTCGCGGGCCGCGGATCTGGTCCACGGGAGCGCGACTGGTGGGTCCACCGCCGCCTTGGGCATTGCGAGCCGAGTTCGGATATCTGATCAAGACTCCCGATGATGCGCGCGCCGCTGTTAGAAAAAAGCGAGAGATGGGATTGGAGATCATCAAGTTCAACGAGTACGTCTCCCCCGAAGCCATAAAAGCCGGCGCCGAGGAAGCGAACCGGCTTGGATTGCCGGTGACTTGCCACTGTTTGGATGTCTTTCTCGCTGCCGAAGCTGGCTTTGCTGGCGTCGAGCACCATTGGGCGGCCGGGATGACTTCCATCGCCGACGTGAAAAAGCGCTGGGAGATTCACGAGGGGCGCATGACTGGCAAGATCAATACAGCCGATCTCCCCTTCTACTACGAGCGGGAAAATTTCGACAAAATCATCAAAGCGATGGTGGAGAAACATGTCTCTTGGAGTCCAACCATCGCGACCTGGTTTCGACCGCTTTCACCGAGCGCGGAACGCTTCAAGGAAAGAGAGCTATCGATCCTGAATAATCCGAAGGCGCGCTATCTCCCGGCGGTGTTGCGTGAACAGGCACTGGGGCAATACGATCGCTACTCCAAGTTCTCACCCGAGCGGTTGAATCAATCCCGCGAGGGCTATAAGAAGCTCACAGATCTCATCGCGCGGTTCGTTCAAGCGGGAGGGGTCATAAGAGCCGGTTCGGATCCGAACAATGGACTGCCAGCACTTGGCGTCCATCAGGAGATGGTTATGTTTGTCGAGGCGGGGCTCACGCCGATGCGGGCGATTCAGGCGGCGACGATCAACGTCGCCAAGACGTTCCGTAAGGACAAAGATTTCGGCACGGTGGAGCCGGGAAAAGTCGCCGACGTCATCGCGGTCGACGGCGACCCGCTGAAGGACATCTGGGCGGTTCAGAATGTGAAGATGGTCGTCTTGAACGGCAAGATTGTGGATAACGACTTTCATCCGAACTTTAAAAACCCTATCCCGAACATTCGTCCGTGGCGCGCCACGCCTCGCGATATCCAGATTTCCCCGCAGTCCGTCGCGCAGGGCGCGCCGGTGACGATCAAAGTATCGCTGTCCGGACAGCGCGGATTCGATCGCTTCCACAAGGTCACGCTAAACGGCGAAGTATTGGAGACTCGTTTCGTAAGCTCCAGGGAGCTTGAGGCAATCATCCCACCGCAGGCGATCAAAGAAGCTGGCACGTATCCGGTCATAGTCGTCGGCGAGGGCGACTTCGCCTCCAGGTCTTCTCCGGCTTATCTAATCGTATCGTTCAAAAAGTAAGATATGCCCATAGCCATTCGGAAGCTTTTCGGTCTAACCCTATTCGTACAGATTCTATGTCTGGACTCGGCGCCCTGGGCTCGCGCCGAAGAGATCCGCGTGCTCTATTACCCGCCCTGGAATATCAGCAAGCTCCCCTTGTACCTAGCTCGAGACACCGGAATCTTCGAGCGAAGCGGTTTGCAACTTTCGTGGACCGACCCCGGTTCAAACAACAACCTGCTTGCCAGCATGAAAAAGGGCGAAGCCGATATTCTGGTTGTCAGCGCCAATCATGTAGTCCAGAACAACGCGTCGGCCGGGCCGCCTTATATCATCGTCGGCAATACCGGCTATAACTACTCCGTTTTCTTGGTCGCCTCTACCGTAAATGGACCGGCGGACCTTAAGGGTAAAAAAATCGGTTCCGGCGAACCGGGCAGCACGCCGGATCAGCTGACGCGTCTGGCGCTACGAAAGCTGGGGCTTGATCCGGACAAAGACGTCACGCTCATCCATTTCGACGAGACGCGAAGTGCCGACCGCGCAGGCGCTCTGATCTCCGGCCAGATCTCCGGCTCTTTGGTTACGGCGGAAGCCATGTACGATCTGGAGAAAACAGGGCGATTCAAAGACCTCCGCGTGCTCACCGATCATAAGCAGCTTAAAATTTATGCCGGTGGCGGGGCGGACTACGCGATGTCTTCCGCGTTTCTCAGAAACCACAGGCTAGAGGCTAAAAGCTTTATGAGCGGTATTTGTCAGGGAATTGCGTTAGCAAGACAGGATAAGCCCAAGGCACTGGAGTTCGTCGCAAAGACCGTGCGCAAAGGCGATGCCGCCATGATCGAGTATTTGTATCGCCTCTATACGACGGAGGTTATTCCGGCACGGCCCTACCCCAAGGCCGAGGGAGTTGAGCTCGGGATTCAAATGGTTGCATCTCTAGTGCCGGCGGCGCGGACGACGAAGGCGTCGGAACTCGTTGACACGTCTTTGATGCAAGAAGTGGAGAAAGAAGGTCGCTGCAATTTTTGAGAAATCCATTCGCGTCGTCGAATCTCAAAGGTAGTGGTGTCGCCGTAACCGATCATCATGCGATCTTACGCGCCAGTTCTTGAATCTGATCCATCCACTGTTTCATGGCGGGGGCATAATCCCTCGGCACGCATTCCCCGCATATTTCCCTCGCGAGATTGCTAACCTCTCGCAAGCCGACGTCGAGCGCGGTGGATCTCTTGGGCTGACTATTCAAGAGATCGGTCAGAGATTCGAGACAGAGCGCTAGATTCGCAAGCAGGGATTCCAGCGCGTCTTCCTCGGGTAAGAGCTTGCTTCGATACAACAGATCGTGAATCGTTTTTAGCTCACCGGTGAAAACGCGCACGCTGCTTTCGAATCGTCTCAGCACCTGGTCGGACAGCGCCGAGTGTTGCCGGTTGATCTGATCCATGGCCTCGAGATCGGCAAACACCAAATGCAGATTAGTCCGCACGCGATCCAACCGGTCTTCGAACGTCGTACGGTGAATCTCCTCGACTAATTCCTCCTGACGTCGCGAGACCAACTTCGAGATGACACAGCCGAAAATCAGCAAACCGGCAATTCCTTCCGTAACGGCTAAAATTCTCAGCGGACCGACGGGAATGATATCGCCATAGCCGATGGAAAGAGCGGTAACGAAGCTGAAATAAATCGCCGTGCCAAGCCCGTTGACGTCCGGTCTTATCGCAGTGTTACCAGCCTGAAGTCCCCAACCCATTCCGATGCCCGCAACCCAGTAGATGAATCCGAAAACAATGATAATCGCGAGCCAAAAACCAACCAATTGTTCCAGGGACCAGCTGGCCAATATATCGAGCCAGTTTGACCAGGAAACAGAACGCGCCGACGTGGAGCGAAGATCTCGCTCAGGCAGTCTTGCAACCCTCGGTGGCACGGCGGTTTCCACCGACCCGCCGTTCTCAACCCAGTCCGCCATGCCGCCGACGTAATAATGGAGATTCGTGTAGCCCATCCTTTCCAGCAAGCCGACCGCCTGCTTGCCTAAAGGTCAGGTAGGACCCGCACAGTAGATGATAAGCTCGCGCGCCGAATCGGGAAAAACCTGGCGCGCCTTGTCATTGATTTGGACCACCGGCAAGTTGATCGAACGAGGAATATGACCGGCTTCGAAGACTTCTCTCGGCATGACGTTCACTAGACCGAGAGATGGATCACGAAGGTGGGCGAGGATTTCTTCCCTGGTAACCGTGGAGATATGACCCGAGCTTCCGTGTGAAGCGGGTTCATTACCGGCGATCGAGTTCACGATTGACACTATTGATACGCGCTAATTTATGTCTTCGGGGCGCAGACGCACCGCTAGGTTCGGTTGCTTGCTTAGATGCGCTTAAGGAGCAATTGGTCGCAATTTCGTTTGAGTTCCACTCTCTACATCATCTTACTCTTTGAATTCGCGCCCGTCTCAGAGATACATTGGCTTAAAAAGCGCAAAAAGGGAACCCACATGCGCACGGAACTTATCAGCATCCCAACTCCAACTCATCCCTCGATGGTGCCTACTACACTCCGGACGGCCCGATCAAGGGCGCGCAATTAAGTTCGTTCCAGGCTCTCGGGATCATCCATTCGCAAAATACTTTGCAATAGTGTCTTGCTCCACGCTTTCTCCGTTTTGTAAATATTGATCGACTCGGTCATGACGCGCACGAATCGTGAAACAAGAGCGCGCTTCGATTTCACAGTTGCCTCGCGGCTCACAGAAGAGCGCGATTTTTTTTGCGCCGCGGCCAATAATCAGCGAAGCCGTTCCTATGAAATGAGCTCGCTCAGCTTTGGCCACTCTTTCATCAATCTGCCGTAGCCGCTCATGGGGTAAGACATTCCCAGCTTGGAGAGCACATACCAAAGCATAGCCGGGTTACTGGCGACCACGGTCATGCCGAGATACGTTTCTATTCGCTCCAAAACCTTGATCGGGTCGAGCACCGCACCTTGAAAGTAAACCGCATCCACCGGATCTACCGCATTCAGGTTTTGCTTTGTCAGCTCAAATACTTCGTCGGGACTCATGCGCTTCGGCACGCCCAGCTCGGAAAAAGGATGGGGTGCAACAGCTGAAATGCCGAGTTTCTTTAAGTGCTGGCAGATCAGGTCGTTCAGACCCTGATCGAATGGTGTCAGCAAAAGCACGCGCTTCGCCGAGTAGACTCTGAGTGCGGCGACGCAGGCATGCAAGGCCGTCGTAAAAGGAACGGTCAGCGCCGCTTGGAGAGCGTCAAAAAGGCCGGGATTAAGAACCTCCGTCGGCGCGGCGGTCACGATGACTCCATCCCATTGTCGATCGGCTACGAACTCTTTGACCCGTTGGACGATGATTTCTTTTTTGTCGGCGATTTGATAGAGCGATTCGCGGTAGAGCTCCAAGCCCACGAAATCCACTTTGATCGCGCTCGGGACCAAAGGCAGAAAGCTGTTGTAATGCGGCATAGAGCTGGTGCCGCCGCTAACGAATCCTATTGTTGCCTTGATTATTTCAGCCATGGCAAGCCTCCCGCCGACCGGGTTGATAATCCGGATCCCCTCGCCCGCTCGCGGGCAAGGGTGAGGGTAGATCGTATGTGACTACTTCTTCGTCTTATATTTCTCGATGGCCCCCTTCAGGTCGTCGTACTCCTCGCATTTGCCGAAGAACGGGCAGGCGTTTTTCAAGGCCTGGAGTTGCTTTTCGGCGTTCCCGGGCTGATTCATGTCGAGGTAGAGCTCCCCCAAATATTCGTGCGCGTACCGATGATTCGAATCGATCTTCAGGGCCTTCTGATAGTGCTCCATCGATTTGTCGAAGGTGCCTAGCTTCCGATAGCTGTAGCCGAGCATACTCTGAGCATCCGCGTCATTGGGCAAATCCTGCACCGCCTTCGTCAAATGTCCCACCGCGGCCTTAAAGTCGTTGGCTTCAATCGCCTTTCGCCCGGCCGCGACATTCGGATTCTCTGGTTTCGCTTTTGGTCCAGGTAGATCCGCAAAAGCCAGAGCCTGCATGACTATCAAACTAAGAACCAACGTAACGACCGTTAATAATGATTTCATATTCGACCTCCCCTTTAAAAATTTACACGCCACCGAATACTACTCAACCGCCTACCTGTCGCGCAACACTCCTCTTCCTGTCTCTCCCAGTCTTTGTCTCTCTGTCCTTATCTCCTTGTCTCCTGTCTGCTTTCCTAACCATTTCCCGGTTCCCTCTTCGCCTCGCGCAAGATCGATTGATCAACCAGGCGGTCTGCAGGGATTTCAGTAGCGATGCCAGACTCCTGCCTAATCTTGTCGACGATGGATTTGAAAACCGGTTCTTCTTGACGCCCTTTGCGCCTTTGCGAGAGATACTGCGATTGGGTTGCGGTCCGGCCGCGCTGGTTCTTTGCGGTTTTCCCTGTTAGCTTTGCTTCCCCGCGAGGCTCGCACCAAATTTCTTGATGACCCTTTCTTTCAGCTCGGCGCTGGCGCCGGAGACTTTCGGAAATTCGTCTAGCCATTCGTAGGGACGGCAAGCGTCGATCAGGCCGCGCGACTGAAAACCTCGCTCGCCGGGCGGTATGATGGTGTCGATGGGATTGCTCCAACAGCGCCGCATGATATCGATGTCCTTGATCGGATCGGTCCTCGTGCAGAGCGCCCAGAGAAGTTCGTTGCTATCCCAGATATCGATATCATCGTCGACAACCACAACGTACCGGGTGAGCAGGGCCGCCGCTCGGCATTGCGAAGCGATCACTGCGGCTTGCTTGGCGTGACCCGGATAGCGCTGTTTGATGGCGACGACGACAAGTAAACGAGTTTGATAGTAAGCAACGCCCCGAACATCCGGCACGCCGGCTTGGTCGAGATAATTCCAGATGTAGGCGGCACGGATTAAATTATTCTCCGCGCCTGGCGCCGGGCGAAACGGCGGCGCGCCTGTGATGATAGGGTCGTTGCGATACATGAGCCGCTTGACCTTGAGGATCGGCTCGGTCCTCCGCCCCCCGGCATAGTAACCGGTGAACTCGCCGAACGGTCCTTCGGGTATTTCAGTTCCGGGAATCACTTCTCCTTCAACGGCGACTTCGGAATACGCGGGAATGGGTAATTTTGTACGCTCGCCTAAAATCACTTCGTACGGTTCGCCGCGAATGCCGCCGGCATAGTCGTATTCGGACTCGCCCGGTGGAACCTCCATCTGACTGAAAAACCAGAGCAGTGGGTCCGGGCCGAAGCTGATCGCAACGGGGAACGGCGCGCCCTTATCAAAATATTTCTGCCGGTGAATGTTGCCGTGGTGGCCGGGCGAGATATAAAGCGCCAAAGTATCCCGGTCATGGACCATGACGCGGTAGCAACCGAGATTGATCCAGCCTTCGTCGAGATCACGGCTGATCGTGACGTCGAGGGTGCCGATGTATCGCCCGCCGTCCCCTTCATGCCAGAAGGGCACGGGTAACGAGAGCACGTCAATGTCTCTGCCCTCAAAAACATTTTCCATGATCGGCCCGGAGTCAACGACACGAGGTGGAATCAGCTGCGGATCGTTCAGACGCTTTTTCCAAGCGTCCATGAATTGGTCGCGTGCATAATCGAGAGGAAGATGGTTGGTCAGACACTGCCGTTTGAGCGTCGGATTGTGAACGCCTGTTAGAACGCGGCGGCCTACCGGATAATCTTTGATTCGGTCAAAGAGAACCGCCGGAGGTCGTTCCGAGCGCGCCGCCACTTCGGCAACGGCACCGATTTCCTGATTCCAGTCAGCGCCCTCGACAACTCTAAGCTCGCCGAAAGATTCAACACCTTCGATCCAACCACGCAGATCACGATAGTGCATTCCTACTCCTCCGGCTTAGTCGACTCCACCGGCACCGATCTTAGAACGGGCGCGGCGCGGGTACAACCATCGTCTCGAGGCTTTCTTTGCGGACAGGTAATTGTTATATAGGCATCGCCGCCATAATCAGCGGTACGTCAGTAAATGATCAAAGCATGAGGAGGAAATGACCATGTCCCTTCGTCATCTGTTTCCTATGAGCCTGGCGACGATCGCTATGTTCATTTTGTCATGCGCAACTACGCCTCACACCGATGCTCCCACCGGCCAATACGTGGCGGGAACCGGCCCCATTGATAAGCTTCAATTGCCGGCGCCCTTTGCCACGCCGTCCGCGCGCAATACTTCCAAAGTCATCGGCTGGCCTCAAGGGCGAATGCCGAAGGCCGCGCCGGGTTTTGAAGTAAGCCTCTTCGCTGACAACCTCGACAACCCGCGCTCGACTTACGTGCTGCCCAACGGAGATATCCTCGTGGTGGAAGCGACTCGCGAGTGGCCTGACCGTCCCGATCGGCCAGAAAAATCGGCCAATCGGATCACTTTATTCCGCGATACCAACAAAGACGGCAAACCCGATCTCCGTGAAACTTTTCTCACAGGCTTGAATATGCCGCACGGTATGCTGCTCGTCGGCAACTGGTTCTACGTCGGCAACACGAATGGAGTAGTGCGTTATCCCTATCGTAGCGGCCAAACGAAAATCGACGGTAAAGGCGAAAAAATTCTTGACCTACCCGCGGGCGGGCACTACACGCGCAATCTCATCGCCGACGCCGCAGGCAAGAAAATTTATGTTGCGATCGGCTCCGCTTCAAACATCGATGAAGACAACCAGTGGGAAAAGGATCAACGGCGTGCCGGCATTGTCGAGATGAACCCCGACGGCAGTGGAGCCCGAATTTTTGCCAACGGGCTCCGCAATCCAGTCGGAATGGATTGGGAGCCAGAAACGAACGTCTTGTGGACGGTGGTCAATGAGCGGGATCTGTTAGGGGATGACCTGGTACCGGATTATCTGACGAGCGTGCGCGAAGGGACGTTCTACGGCTGGCCGTTCTCGTACTTCGGCCAGAACGAAGATCCGCGCAAGAAAGGCCAGCGGCCGGACCTCGTCGCCAAGGCGATCAAACCGGACTACGCCGTCGGCTCGCACGTCGCCGCGCTGGGGCTGGCTTTTTATCGCGGCAAGGCTTTGCCTCAGCGTTATCATGGCGGCGCTTTCATCGGCATGCATGGTTCTTGGAACCGCTCGGCGATGGTCGGTTATAAAGTCTCTTTTGTCCCTTTCAAAAACGGCAAGCCCGCCGGTCCGATGGAAGACATCCTCACCGGATTTGTCGCCAATGAAAAAACGTTCGACGCCTATGGCCGCCCGGTCGGAGTGACCGTCGCGCCGGACGGGTCGTTGCTCGTCGCCGACGATAGCGGTGGAAAGGTGTGGCGAGTGAGCGCGAAACGTTGACAAGAAATTCGGCTCGATTTAGGCGGGACAATCGGACGCGTCACGCCTTGGGAGTAGACCGCCGTACCTTGCCCGCGGCGATCTCCCGAAGGGCCGTAACGACCTCTCGGTTATCCGCTTCTATGAGCGGCTTGGCTCCTTTTAAGAGCTGCCGTGCTCGTACTGCGGCGAGCATTACGAGCTCAAAACGGTTAGAACTCTTTTGCAAACAATCTTCGACTGTGATTCGTGCCATGGTGAGTATTCTATCCCCGGGGGTCGTTCAACGCAAGAAAATTTTATGCAGTTTGGGAAGCTCTGACTGAAGTATGCCTGACGCGGGTTTTCACCAAAATGCGCGCGATCTACCGTTTTTATTGGGAGCTCTGTATTGAAATTTTGGGAAGCGCCGATTCCAACACGGGATTGATCGACGCCTCAGAAATCTCACAGGATCTGTTCGAGATAGAATTCAATCGAATCTGACTCCTGACTCTGCGGTTGACGCTGCGCCCGTGACAATGACGTCGTACTGCTGTTCAGCCATCATTTCACTACATCGCGTTGCGGCAATTGGAGGTTGACTGAAAATTCCCTGAGACGGTTACCCGTGTCAGCCTTTGGTCATTTGGTTTGTGCCTCGGTGAGTACCGAAAATCGAAATAGCAAATAATAAAAAAATGCCAGCTCTCCACGAGACTCAAAACGCGCAACATAAAACAACGCGTCAGCGTCCTTCGGCTTTCTGTATCGTCGCCCAGAGTTTGGGCGCGGTGTAGGGCATGTCGATGTGATCGATACCGAGGGGAGCCAGCGCGTCCATGACGGCGTTGGCCACCGCAGGCGGCGCCCCGTTGCATCCGGCCTCGCCCACCCCCTTGACTCCCAACGGGTTAAATGGATTGGGCGTCACCGTCTCTCCCAGTGTGAGCCGAGGCATGTCACCGGCGCGCGGCACCGCGTAATTCATCAACGAGCCGGTGAGAACCTCGCCGGCGTCGCCAAAGAGCATCTGTTCGCGAAACGCTTCACCGAGGCCCTGAGCCACGCCGCCGTGAATCTGCCCGTTGAGAATCATGGGATTGATGACCACGCCGCAGTCATCGACCAGGACGAGTTTTTCAAGCGTCGGCGTGCCCGTTTCCCGATCGATTCTGACCAGCGCCAAATGCGCGCCGAAGCCCCAGGCTTCGCGCCCCGGATCAAAGAAAGCGGTCTCTTGAAGACCAGGTTCCGTACCCCGCGGAACGTTTCCGCCGTGCGCGGCGGCGGCAATTTGGCGCCAGGAAACTTTTTTGTCGGGCACTCCAGCCACCGCGAAGCCGCCATCCGTCTGAACGATGTCCTCGGCTGCCGCTTCCATCAAATGCGCGGCGATGCGGCGAGCCTTTTCAGTGACGCGATCAATAGCAATTGCCAAGGCTCCGCCGCCCATGATGGCGCTGCGGCTGCCAAAGGTGCCGACGCCTTGCTGAACCGCCAGCGTATCGCCGTGTCGAATCACCACGTGATCCATGGAAACGCCCATCTTCTCCGCCACAATCTGGGCAAACGCCGTCTCGTGGCCCTGGCCGTGGGAGCTCGAACCGGTGAGCACCGTGATCTCTCCGGTGCGCTCCACCCGAACCGTGCCGCTCTCAAAGCCGACGCCCCCACTCGGCTCCACGAAAGTCGAGAGGCCCACGCCGACCAACTCGCCGCGTTTGCGTGATTCGTCCCGGTAGCGAATGAGTTTTTCGTAGCCGGACAACCGCAGCGCCTCGGCGAGCGACTTTTCATAGTCACCGGAGTCGTATTCGACGTTTACGCCGGTGCGGTACGGGAACTGCTCGGGGCGAATAAAATTCTTGCGACGGATTTCCAGACAGTCTATGCCCAAATCGCGCGCCGCTTTGTCGATCAACCGCTCGATATTCAGCACCGACTCCGGCCTCCCCGCGCCGCGATACGGACCGGTGGCGATCGTATTGGTAAAGACCGCCACCACCTCGACGGAGCAGTTTTGGATCTGGTAGCAGCCCGGGGCCATCGCCATCATGCGCAGCGGCGGTATCGCGGAAAGAGAGTTCAGGTAGGCGCCGAGATTCCCGACCACGCGCACTTTCAACCCGAGCATGGTGCCATCCCGCTTGAGGGCCAGTTCGGACGTCATCACCTGATCGCGCCCTTGATTCGTGGTGACGAAATCCTCGCTGCGCGTGGAGATCCACTTGACGGGCCGGCCGAGCTTAAGCGCCAGGTGACTGGCCAGCGCGTCTTCTTGGTAGAGGAGTCCTTTGCTGCCGAACCCGCCGCCGACATCGGGCGCGATGACGCGAATCCTGTGCTCAGGAAAACCGATCGCGGTGGCCAGATCCGCGCGCACGCGGTGCGGGCTCTGAGTTGAGAGCCAAACTGTCAGATCCCCCGCCGGTTCCGGCTTCGCTACGATACCTCTCGGCTCCATCGCCATCGCCACCAGCCGCGGGCCAGCGATGCGCATCCGAACGACATGCTCGGCCTTGGCGAATGCCTTGTCGACGTCGCCGCCTTTTTTGGTCGCGACGTAGCACACGTTGCTTTCCAGTTCCTCCCGAGCGAGCGGCGCGCCGGGCTCCAGCGCCTTTTCGGCATTCACGACCGCGGGCAGCGCTTCATATTCCACAACGATGGCGCTCACCGCATCGTGGGCAAGAGCCCGGCTTTGAGCAATCACCGCCGCCACGGGAGTGCCGGCCGCGTGAACGGTCCCGCGCGCCAGCAGCGGATGGGGCGGTATCTTCATGCCGGGCACCATCGGGATAGCCGGAACGCTCAATTGCTCGTTGAGGTCATCGCCAGTCACCACGGCGATGACTCCGGCCATCGCCTTCGCTGTGCTTGTATTGATGGAGATTATTTTCGCATGCGGGTAGGGGCTACGCAGGAGCGCCATGTGAAGCATGCCCGGTAGATGGATGTCCTCCGTATAGCATCCGACGCCGGTAATCAGGGGCGCGTCTTCGACGCGGCGTATAGACGCGCCGATAAGTCCAGTCGTGATGTGCTCTGTGGTCATGATGAAGCCTCGTATTTAAAAAAGTATTCGCGGGTCGTGTCCGCATCCGCGACCAATATTTGTAAACTAGGACGATTACGACTCACGAGCACGACTGTTCCCTCTCGCCTTCCGTCTCATTTGAACACTTTGTCCGCCCGGTACAGAACCGACTGCGGAATCGTGAGTCCGATCTGCTTGGCGGTTTTAAGATTAATCGCAAACTCAAAGGCCGTCGCTGCTCCACCGGAGGGTCGGCTGGCTTGGCGAACTGGCGACGGGGTTTCAGCACCCTCGGCAAGCATAAGGCGCACCAATAGCGCTCAACATTGGGCCCTGGCGGCGCGCTGATTCCACGCGCCGCATCCTCGAGCCACCGGTTGAAGAATCATTTCCTCCGGGAAAAATCTGCGAGCCGAAACTTATTTCCCCGGCACAGGAATGCTCTTGCTCTTTGCCGCTAGCTTATCCAACTCTTCTGGGGTAAATATCCGCCTGGCGGTTAACGTAATACCCGTAGTCCTGCCAGCCAGAGCGATAACCCCAAGGGCGTCGGCTCCACCTACTGGCACCTCGATTATGGCGAAAGCATCAGGCCCTTCATTCTGCGGACTAAAATACAAACTCTCCAAGCGCGCTTCCTGTTGCTTAAGGAGTTCTTGAACAGCCGCCGCTCTCTTGGTGCCGCCATCCTCGATAAGTCGCTTTGCGGCCTCTTGGTTGAAAGTAGCTTGGATTAAAAACCTAGGCATAAAAACCTCCTTCTCTTTTTTATAGCGTCTGTCTATCTCTCTCCTACTCTCCTTCTCCGCCGTCTTTCACTCGTGAATAGCTAGCGTCCTCATTTAGGGATGCTAGTGTAGTGTTTTTAAATTCACGTAATTATTTCAAACGTCATTCCGGCCAAGCTGGCGATAGCTAGCGCGAGCCGGAATCCAGGATTTCTGAGGAGTTCTAGATTCCCGCTTCCGCGGGAATGACGACTGAGACTGTCTTGCATAAAGTACAAACAGCGTGAGACACAACACTACAAACTGCTCAGCTCGCCACCTCCTCAATTAGCTGCTAGACCATCTTGCGCATCTCCTCGATCGAGAAAGTCCGGATAAATTTCATTCTCACGTTGCCTAATGACTGGACGCTCGACATGAATTTGTTGATAGGCTCCGGGCCCTCCGCTTCGATGACAATTGCAGCATCATGGGGTCCGCCCGGAGTATAGAAGAGGTCTTTGACCTGGATGCCCAGTTTTGCTGCCTCGGCCTTGGACGCCTCGGCTCGATCGGGCGAGTCTTTGATGGCGCGTCGACCTTCATCCGTATAGTCCACTAAAATAACTCCCTTAACCATAAAGCACCTCCTTTGAATTTTATTGAGACTCTCTTTCAATTATGAGGACACGGAAAGCGAAAAGTATTGCTAATGCACCTGATTGACTTGGGATCCCGATTCGACGGAGTACGGATCTTGTAGCCGGTCTCCGCGCGCCAAAAAAAAGCCAGCCTCCCGTGGCGATAAAAATTGCCCGAGCGGCTGGCTCTAAACTCTTCTCTTCATTTCCCCCTCCGAGGAACAGTTTGTGTTCCTCCGGTTCGGCCTCACATTACGCTGGCCTTCTCAATGATGGGGGAGGCTGGTTACGACGGCACAAATATCACATAGAAAAGGGCTGTCAATGAGATTCTATCTCACCAAATTCCGAGAGTATGTAAGTTTCAGCGCGTTAAGACACTGCAAAGATCGCTTTTGTCCTTTTCAACAAGATCGCAGGTGAATGTATCCAGAGGG
>WNGC01001639.1_pt1 | contig 23903 bp, 13 predicted proteins | sample 5400051 | NCBI WGS metagenome assembly WNGC01 (sample SAMN13153368, study PRJNA577476) | soil metagenome | isolation source: 20 cm soil or saprolite under grassland replicate 2 | place: USA:California | collected 2016-06-15
TGCAAGCCCAGCACGGTCATGGTCGCCGATCCGATGATCAGCACGACCGCCTGCATCACCTCCGTGTAAATCACGGCGCGCAGGCCTCCCAGGACGGTGTAGATCCCGGTGATGACGATCAGGATGACGGCGCTCGTCCAGACGCTGTACCCCGTCACCTCGCGCATCACGATGCCGCCGGCGAACAGGGTGACGCTGATCTTGGTCAGGACGTAGCCGATGATCGATACCCAGGTGAAATAACTGCGCGCGGCCGGATTGAACCGGCGCTCGAGAAACTCCGGCATCGTGTACACGCCGCTCCGCAGATAGAACGGCACGAACAGCCAGCCGAGCAGCAGCAGCATGAAGCAGGCGAGCCATTCGAAGTGGCCCACCGCGAGCCCGCTCGCCGCCCCGGTGCCTGCGAGGCCCACGAGATGCTCGCTCCCGATATTCGAGGCGAACAGGCTCGCGCCCACCGCGAACCACCCTACATCCCGACTCGCGAGGAAAAAGTCGGCGCTGACGTTCTTCTCCCGGCGCGCCGCCCAGTACCCGATCCCGGCCAGCACGAGGAAGTAGGCGGTGATGACCGCGATGTCGAATCCGTGCAGGTTGCTCATGGGGAGGTTGTGGAGGTTAGTGGAGGTTGAGGAGGTATTGGACGGCGAGGTCGGTCAGGCTCCACAGCTGTACGTCCGAGCTGGTGCCGTAGCGCGACGGCACCAGCCGCCCGTGGTCGATCGTATAGCTCCACAGCTCGGCGTGTCGCAGGCCCGACTGGTCCACGGCATCGGAGATCTGGCGCACTGCGTCCCGTAGGGGCGCAGCATGCTGCGCCCCTACATCACTAGCGCGGAGCTGCCGCGCCAGACCTGCGAGCAGCGCGTTCACATCCCGGCCCCACACAACGGTGGGTGAATGATAGGCGTCGCGGCGGAACGCCTCCCACACGTCGCGCCCGGCGTAGGCGTCGTTCGCCGTCACGGGGCCGAGCCCGTCCACGAACAGGCCGATCGGGTAGGGCAGCAGAATCGGCCGCACCAGCTCGAGGGTGCGATCGCTGCCGAGCGAGTCGAGTAGCAGCGCCATGGCGGGATCGGTATTGACGATCGGGATCGGCCGTCCGGCGCCATCGAGCGACAGGGCCAGAAACCGCAGCGTATCGCGCGCCGATCCCTCGCGCCGCAGCACGCCTTCCCAGTACTCGCGCTCCGCCGCCGGGAGCCACGCGAGCCTCGCCGCGACGCGCTTGGTGACCTCGTCCGGCGCGAGCGACACCCGGAAATGACGCTCCGCGCCCTTCCAGGCGGCCACCGCCCGCTCGAGCGCCGGGCGGTCGCGCGCCAGCGCTGCGAGCGGTCCTGCGGGAACCGCGGGCTTGAGGCCGAGCTCCTTGAGCGCGTCGAGTATGGTCGCGATGGCCTCCAGGGCGTGCGGCGCCCAGATGGCGTTCACGTCCAGCGCGAACCTGCCTCCGCCGTACCCCACGCCGCTGTCCCGCCAGCTGGCGGAAATCCAGTGGCCCCCCCTTCTCTCGTCGAAGGCACGCGGGAAGCTCACGAGATTCGTCGCCACGGGTTCGCGCACGTAGGGCGCCGTGCGCCGGGCCACGAGCGCCAGGTTGGCGATCAACCGCTCCAACCGGTGTCCCTCGTGCAGGAAGGCGCGTTTGCGATCCGCCGGCACGCGGGGATCCGCGAGATAGCGCGCGGCGACCACCGGAAGCTGGAAGTCGTCGTCCACCATGATGTAGTTCTCGCGGGTGGCCTGCAGATCGCTCAGCACGGCGCGGGCGCGGGCCACCTGCCCCCCCCCCGCCATGAGCCGGTTGTACTCGGCGGCATTCTCGCGGATCGCCTGACCGCCGAGGCCCTCCTCGTGGCTCACGTCGCCGTCGGGGGAGAGCTTGCGCAACGCGCTCGCGATCACGTGCTCGGGCATCGCGGGCGCCCACACCGGCTGCATCAGCAGGGCGGTCATCAGCATGTCGCGCCCGAAATACGTCGCGAAGTTGGGCAACCCCGCCATCAGTTTCTCGCGGTAGCTCAACAGCTCGGCGCCGCGGATCTCGCGCTCCAGACGACGCCAGCGCAGCGGGTGCGCGGTGTCGGCCCGGACCCGGGCGGCGAATGTGTCGAAGTCGTCGTTGAAGATTTCTTTGCGGGTGAGGGGCATCAGCGCAGCGGCGTCGGTGGTTACCCGCACGCTCCAGCGCACCGCGCCCCCGGCCGGGCGGCGAATGGTGACGACGTTGCCGGAGACCGCGGGCACCGTCTCCCGCGTGTCGCCCTGGAGCGAGAGCCAGAGGTGGGTCTTGCCGTCGAAGCTCGGCTGGTCGATCGCGACGGTCCAGACCGTGTCGCCGCGCTGCAAGGTGATCTGGGGAGCGAGCCGCCCGCGGAGCGCCTCGACGGACTTTACGCCCAGCAGCGCCAGGTGACGCGAGCGCTCGGCCCCTTTCAGCTTCGCGATATGGTCGATGAGCTCGGTGAGCTCGCGCTGGACGAATGGCTGCGCGTCCAGGGGCAGCGAATCCCGCTGGCCGTAGCCAAAGTCCCGCTCGACACGCATGGAGCCCAGCAGGAAGAGACCGATGCGGACCATCGAGGGGGCCTCGAGGCCATAGGCCACCGAGCGCGTGCGGCCCGCCGGCGACCGCTCCACCGCGGCTCCGGAAGAGCCCCACGCGAGCTCGGCGGGCTTGCCGCTCGAGTCGCGCACGCTGAACCCCACACTCTCATTGGCCGCGTCGGCCCACAGGTTCACCACCCGGCCAGAGCTTTTCACGTACACCTGGAACGCGTTGCCGCTGGCGTCCTGGTAGACTCGAGTCTGATAGCCTTCGTAGGCGGCGGGGTCGTCGAGGCCCGGCTCCGGGAAGGCGAGGTAGGGGGGGACGGTGTCGATCAGTGAGTGAGAAGGGCGGCCTGACGTTCCCACCCTGAAGGGTGGGCCCGATACAGCACTGCCCTTAGGAACCTCTGCACAACCCAATGCGTGGCGCTGGGGGTCGGGGCTAGGGGCGCCTACACGCGAGGGCACTCCGAAACACGCCACGGCGACGTGTGCCTGCCCGAGCCAGCTCCGCGCCTCCGAGTTCCGCCTTCGTGGCGCCCTCGCGTGTAAAGCGCCCTCCGCCCCGACCCCCAGCGCCACGATCACTTGTGTAGACGTTCCCTTAAGGGCAGAGGCATCTCGGGCCCAGGCTTGAGCCTGGGAACTCGGAGCCGCGGCACCGCCGACCCCGAGCATCGCGAACAGGAATGCGAGTGCGCTCACGTGCGGCGGGAATCGTACGCCGCGCCAGGGCGTTGCGCTACCCGTGCGCCCGCTTGACGGGATATGGCTTCCCCGCCCTCAGCGACGCACCGTGCTCCCTCTATTCTGGAACAGCAGGACCGGATCCACCGTGGTTTCCGAGGCCGGTCCCTGGAATCTCCGCTGAATCCTGGCGATGTCTTTCAGATCCATGGCGCCAATGAGGACATCCGGCCATCCGTCCCGGTTGAGATCGGCCGTGGTCATCACATTCCACTGATTGTCGCGGGCGATGGTAAACGCGTAGGGCTTGAACTGGTAGCCACCGGCATTCTCGAAGTACATGATGCCGCGCTCGGGATGGCGGGCGGAGTCGGCGAAGTTGCTCGTGGTCACTATGTCGAGGTCGCCATCCTTGTCGAAATCGGCGACGACGGCCTGGGCCGCTCCATAGATGGGGAAAAAGTAGCGCTCCGTAAAATCGTTGTGGCCGTCGTTTTCCAGGATGCGGATGCCGTGGTAGGGCTTGAGCACGCGCGAATAGTCGAAGTTGTCGCCGTTCACGTACAGGATGTCCGGCTTGCCGTCGCCGTTGAAATCCCGCATGGTGAAGTACATCGAGCCATAGATCGGGGGGAAGCGGGCCAACACCTTGCGCGCTCCGGAGAAATCGCCTGTCCCGTCGTTGACGAACACGACGATGCGCTCGTCACCTTGCGCGAACAACGCGACGATATCCGGAAATCCGTCCCCCGTGAGGTCGAGGATTTCGAACCGGATCGCGCCGGGCGTGGCATCGAGCACCTGGCGCCGATATCTCCCGCCATCCTCCCGATAGAGCGCCAGGCGCCCGCGGTTGTTGCCGAATTCGCAGATCACAACGTCCTTGCGGCCGTGCCCGGCAAAGTCGAAGCCTCGCACGAACACCGGCCGGAACAGCGAGTCGATCAGGATCTTGTCGAAATGGAGCGAGCCGTCGCGCGCGAAATCATACTGCGCCAGCGTCCCCTTGGGCTCGTCGTTGGGCTCGAGCCTGCCCGATTCGAGCACCAGGAGCCGATCCTTGTCTGAAATCACGTCTGTCGGCGGGCTCGCCAGCGTCAGCGACGCCTCGAGATGGCGGTTGAAGTCGAAAACCCGAAACGTGTTGGTTGCGGCCTCCCCAATAAAGATTCGTTGGTTCACACTGTCCGTTTTCAAGAGCGTGATGATCGCGCTGCTCTGCAGCCGCGGAACGATCGGCCCCGTGGTAAACAAAGGAGGATCGAGCTGCGGTTGGGCCGGCAGCGACGGTTGCGGTAACGTGTCGGGCGCCTGCTCGAGATAGTACCCGGCGATCTTCTCCCAATCCGCTTGCGAGACCGCCTTGGTCAGGACGACCATCGCCGGATCTCGGGACATCTCGGCGAACAACGACGGCGCCGGCACGCCCAGGCGCTGCGCCATCTGGGGCAAGACGCCCGTTCGCCAGGTGCGCTTGTCCAGCAGCGCCGGCTCAGGAAACATGTGGCAGGCGGCACAATACACGTGCGCGAGCCGCTCGCCGTCGGACCGATACGACCCGCGGCAACCGGTCAGCGCGCAGCACGCGAGCGCTACGATACCGAGTCTTCGCATGGACCGAATGATATCCGCCCCCGCCCCCGGTGGGGAGCGTTAGATTCTTCGGACCCATGTTGCGACTCTCGTTTCACACGCGCGCTACGCTCGTGCCGATCGTGGCGGCGCTCAGCTGCGGCCATCCCTCGGCGGGGACCCCGCCCGTTTTCAAGCTCCTGAGCCCCACCGAGACCGGCGTCACGTTCGCCAACACCATCACGACCAGCGATTCCCTCAACGTCCGCACCGACGTCTACGTCTACAACGGCGCCGGCGTCGCCGTGGGCGACATCGATAACGATGGCCTGCCGGACATTTTCTTTGCCGGCAACATGGTCTCGAGCCGCCTGTACCTGAACAAGGGCAACATGCGGTTCGAGGACATCACGCAGTCGGCGGGGATCACGACGACCCGATGGGCCACCGGCGTCACGATGGTGGACATCAACGACGACGGGTATCTCGATATCTACGTGTCGGTGTCCGGACCCCCATGGTCGAAGCCGGAGGACCGCGCCAATCTGCTTTTCATCAACAACGGGGATCACACCTTCACCGAAGCCGCCGCGCGGTACGGGATCGCCGATACCGGGTTCACCACCCACGCCGTCTTCCTCGATTACAACGGCGACGGGCACCTCGACCTGTTTCTGCTCAACGATTCCCCCAAAGACTTCGTTCGTACCGGACACCCGGCGGGGGTACGCAGTACGAGCCTCGGCGGCTACAATCGGCTGTACCGCAACAACGGCGACGGCACCTTTACCGACGTGTCCAGGGAGGCCGGGATACTGAAGGACGTGGGTTACGGACTCGGCGTGGCGGTCGCCGACCTGAACGGCGATGGGCGGCCCGACATCTACGTCTCGAACGACGTGGAGCCGAACGACGTCCTGTACGTCAACAACGGCGACGGGACGTTCACCAACAAGGCCGCCACGTGGCTCAAACATTCCAGCTTCGCGGGCATGGGGGTCGATATCGCGGATTTCAATAATGACGGCCGTCCCGACATCCTCCAGGTGGACATGATGCCGCACGCCCTGAGCGAGCGAAAGCGCATGAGCGGGTTCACGACCAGGCGCACGGTCATGGACCTTCAAAGCCAGGGGTTTCGCATCGACTACGGCGTCAACTCGCTCCAGCTGAACAACGGACTCACGAATCAGGGGGACATCGTCTTCAGCGACGTGGCCCGCCTGGCGGGCGTGGCGTACACCAACTGGAGCTGGAGCGCCCTGTTCGGAGATTTCGACAATGACGGCTACAAGGACATCCTCATCACCAACGGCTATCCCAAGGCGGTCACGGATCTGGATTACCAGCAAGCCATGTTCCGGGCGGGCCGAAGCGGAGAGGGCGGACTGTCTCGTCGCAGACAGGCGGAGGTCCTGAATCAGCTGCGCGGGTACCAGGCGTCCAACTACGTCTTCCGAAATGAGGGTGACTTGACATTCTCCGACCGCACCAAGGCATGGGGGATGGAGCGGCCGAGCTTTTCGTACGGGGCGGCGTACGCCGATCTCAATAACGACGGCAAGCTCGATGTCGTGGTGAACAACATCGATGCTCCGGCCTTCATCTACGAGAACGTGCAGCCCAAGGACGACGCCCATCACTATCTGCAGATCGCGCTGCAGGGGGAGTCTCCCAACCGGCGGGGGATCGGAGCGAGCCTGGTCCTCACGGCCGCGGGACAAAAGCAATACATCTATCACTCGCCGTACCGCGGCTACATGTCTACGATGGACGACCGGGAGCATGTCGGGCTGGGTCGCGCCACGCGCGTGGACAGCCTGGAAGTCAGGTGGCCGGATGGGCGGTATCAACTACTGACCGGTCTCGACGTCGATCGGATGGTGAGGCTACGCCAGGGAGACGCCGCTCAGGTGAGGCGAGGAGCAACCTCCCCAACCTCCCCAACCTTCACGAACCTCCACAACTTGAAGTATCGCCACAGCGCCGCGACCGCCGCCGATTACGACGTACAACCCCTCCTGCCGTACGAGCTGTCCGCGCAAGGCCCGCCGGTCGCCGTGGCGGACGTGAACGGCGACGGGCTGGACGACGTCTTCATCGGGGGTAGCGCCGGCGTCCCGGGCAAACTGTTCCTGCAGCACAAGGACGGCAGTTTCGTCGAATCCGTCAGCGGTCAACCGTGGGCGGCCGACACGACGTACGAAGATTGGGGAGCCGTGTTCTTCGATGCCAACGGGGACGGACGCCCGGACCTGTATGTGGCGAGCGGCGGCTATCGATTGGTGCCCGGCTCGCCGCGGTTGCAGGACCGGCTCTACATCAACCGGGGCGGCGGCCGGTTCGTGCGCGACCGCCAGGCGCTACCGGACATGCCGACCAGCACCGCCGCGGTCGCGGCCGGCGATTTCACCGGGGATGGCCGGGTGGATCTGTTCGTGGGCGGCCGCCTGACGCCGAGGGCGTACCCGTCTCCCACGCGCAGCTATTTGCTCCGCAATGACGGCGACCACTTCACCGACGTTACGGAGGCGGTCGCGCCGGAGCTGGTGCACCCCGGCGGCATGATCACCGCGGCGGTCTGGATCGATTTCGACGGCGACGGGCGGCTGGATCTGGTCACGGCGGGCGAATGGATGCCGATCCAATTTTATCACAACGCGGGAGCGCGCTTCCGCAATGTGACCGCGTCCATGGGCCTGCCGCCGCTGCGGGGCTGGTGGTACAGTCTCGCGACTGGAGACTTCAACCACGACGGGCATCCCGACCTGGTGGCGGGCAATCTGGGGTTGAATTACAGCTACACGGCGTCCGCCGCGAGCCGGTTCGGGGTCTATGCGGCCGATTTCACCGGCAACCGGACGGTCGATGTCGTACTGACGCAGACATCGGGCGGGACCGAATACTCCTTTTTCGGGTTGGCGACCTTGGGACCGGCGATCTACCCGCTAGCGATAAGGTTCCCGAGTTACGGGGCGTTCGCAGAAGCATCCGTGCCCCAGCTGTTCAGTCCCTCGCAGCTGCGGCAAACGGTCCATTACGAGGTCGATACGTTCGCGAGCGTCTATCTGCAGAACAACGGCAACGGAACCTTCGCGTCCTTCGCGTTGCCCACCCTCGCGCAAATCTCACCGATCAAGGGGATCATCGCTCACGACGTGGACGGCGATGGCAATCTCGATCTGATCGTGGCGGGAAATCTGTATCGGGCCGAGCCGAACACGCCGCGAGCCGACGCAGGCAATGGGCTGTGGCTGAAGGGCGACGGCCACGGTCACTTCACACCCGTGCCTTCAGTGGAAAGCGGCTTTCTCGCTCCCCTCGACGTCACCGGTCTGACGTTGATCAAAACGCCCGCCGGGAGCGCCGTGCTCGTTGCGAATCACGGCGATTCCCTGCGGGCGTTTACGATCACGCGTCGCTAAGCGCGAGCGGCTACCAGCCAGTATTCTGCTTCAACGCACCATGACTCAACTCGATCTGTATCTGAGGGATGGGATACAGATGATGCCGACTGGTAAAGGCAGCCTCGTTTGAGATCCACCCTAGCCGATTTTTCTCCACCGCCACGTAGTTGGTAAGCACCGAATCGGCGTCTCCGCGGCGTCGCAGGTCGAAGAAACGTTGGCCCTCCATCGCCAGCTCGAGCCGACGTTCGTACCGCACGGCCGTCCTCGCAAAGGTCTGATCGGTCCATGCCGTGGTGTACTGTCCGATCTTGTAGTACGCATATGGCGTGACCAAGGTATCGCGAGTGGCCCCCTGGACCAAAGGCAACGCGATTTCATCGTGCCCCGCACATGCGGGGTACGTCGCCTGCGTCAAGGTAGCAGACCCACACCCCTCGGCGGTCTGCCCTGCCCGCGCTCTGATCTGATTGACGATCACTCGAGCGTTTTCAAGGGTCCCCGCTTCCACCTCCGCCTCGGCCAGGAGCAATAGCGCATCCGCATACCGGTAGATGTGCATGTGCACGGAATTCAATTGGAAAGTGTTCCAACCGACGCTACTCTGAGCGCCACTGCGCTTTTCGTGGACGTTCTTCTTCGGGCTGTACGGACCCGAGAATGCTCGATCTCGGTTGAAGGCGGACGTGTGTAGCCCCCAGTCCTTGTAGGGCACGCCATCCCGCCCGACTGTCCAGTCCAGCCGCGGATCCACGGGAACGATTGTGTTGGCCACGAAATTCGTGTCTCTGGCGGCAGTTCCAGGCGCGTTCCATGCAGGATCCGTCACCGCCAGGGGAAGTCCGCTGTCGTTCACGACAAAGAAGTTGACGAGGTTGTGGGACGGCTGGTGAAAGCCACAGCAGAATGGGGTCACATACGGGAAATTGAGGCGTTCGCCAAAGTTGCCGTTGTCTCCATTGGGCTCGCCATCGTTCACGGAGGCCTCATACGCGAGGATGGTTTCTTTGCCGTTGTAGAACTGGTTAAAGCCCGTCCAGACATGATCGAAGCTCGTTTCCAGAGCGAACGCGTTGCTGTCCCGCACCTCCCGCAGGGTCGTCAATGCGCCGGCGTAGTCGCCTCGGTACATCTGCACCCTGCCCTTGTAGGCTAGGGCCTTCCACTTCGTCGCCCGTCCCGCCTGGTTGTTCCTCGGGGTCGCGGGCAGGACTGCGAAGGCCGTGTCGAGATCCCGCAGGATGAGCTTCGCGACGGAGTCCACGCCGAGATTGTTCGGCTTATTGACGTCCGCATCATCCTCGGTGTAGTAAGGAATATTCCCCCACATCCGCCAGGCTTCGAAGTGATAGTGCGCCCGGAGAAACAGTGCCTCGCCCTTGATCGACGCCGCGTCGCTCGCCGGGATCCCGCCGACCTTCTTGAGCAGCCGCAACGTTGCATTGCAGCGGACCACCCCTTCCCACACAGCCCGCCACTTGTCGTTCAAATAGCCCTCGGCTAGACCCGACCCCCAATTCTTGACCTCAATGTCATAAATGGGTTGCTGATCGGTGTCGTAGGATCCCTTGTGCGCGTCATCGCTCGTGACGCTCCCCCATACCCAGTTGCTGGCCGCTGATCCCCAATCACCCCCTACGTCGACGCTGTGGTCCAGCGCTCGGTACGCGGCAATGAGGGTACCTTCAACTCCCGCCTGGGTCGACAGCGTCCCTTCGTCCAGCGCCCCTTGCGGGGCGACATTGAGAAAGTCCTTACAGCTGTACGTGACGCCGCCGACAAAAATCAGGAACGCCGTCCCGACCAGCAGGTTGTTTACAGTGCGCATGTTCATCGTCGTCCGATCCTCGAGAAAGGGCGTTCCCTAGAGCGTGGTGCTGACGCCGAAACTGATCATTCGGTTGCTCGGATACGAACCCCGATCGACACCGCGATACTGGTCTCTGATGTCGCCGGAGGCTCCGGTGATGTTCGCCGCGGGCAACGCCGGATCGATACCCGAGTACCCGGTGAGGGTGAACAGGTTCTCCGCCTGCAGATAGATTCGCGCGGCGGGTATCCAGCGGATCAGGCCCGGAGGCACCGTGAATCCGATCTGCAAGTTGCGCAGTCGGACGTACGTGCCGCTCTCGACGTAATAGCTGCTGAACTGGTTGCTGAAGCCGTCGTTCTTATCCAGGCGTGGATACTTGGCGTTCGGGTTCGTCACCTTTCCTGGGCAGGTGGTACCGGCACAAACACCGTTCAGCACCACCGAGTTGGCCAGTAGGTCGCTGCGGACGTTGGTTTCGAACACGCGGAAGACGTACCAATATTTCTGGTAGTTGAAGATCTGGCTGCCGAACGAGCCGAACAGCGTCGCGCTCAAGTCCCACGGTCCCGCGCGGAGCCCGAGATCCAGGCCGCCCGTGAATTTGGGATGGGGACTGCCGATGACCGTGCGGTCGGCGCCGCTGATATGGTGGTCGTGATTCAGGTCCAGGAACTTGAGCCGGCCGGGACGGGCGCCATCGGCCCAGCATTGCCCGAGCGGGTCGCCGGTGCCGCATTGGGCGGCGTCGAGCGAATCCCGATAGTAGCCGTTCGCCGCCAGGCCGTAGAACGCTCCGATCGGATCGCCCACCTGGTTGATCACGGCATTTTGTTGACGGGTGGATATCTGGGAGGGACCGAAGAAATACGTCGCCGATCCGTCGAGCTGGACGATCTTATTCGTGTAATGACTGCCGTTGAAAGTCACGTTCCAGAGCTTGCCCTCGCCCAGGTTGCCGGAATACCCGAGCGAAAACTCGATACCCTTGTTGTCCATCTTGCCGATATTGATGAAGGGGGCGCTTGCCGTGCCCGCAGTGGCCGGAAGAGCGGGAGGAAACAGCAGGTTGTCCGTCTTCCTGTCGTACACGTCGATGCTGAAATTCCCCTTGCCTTGGAACAGCGCGAGATCCAACCCAACGTTCACCGACTTGTTCTCTTCCCACTTCAAGTCCGGATTGCCCAGTGCGGTCTGCCTGTAGCCCGGCAGAACCGTGGTGCCGTCTCCACCGATATTGTAGAACGTCTCTCCCGTTGCGCCGCCAAATTGGTCTTTGGTGCGACCCGAAGGGATGTTCTGGTTTCCGGTGATGCCCCATCCGAAGCGCAGCATCGCGTTCGAGATGGTCTCGTTGCCTGCCAGGAACGATTCCTGGGACAGGCGCCACCCCGCCCCGATGGCCGGGAAGGTTCCCCAGCGGTGCGCCGGGCTCAACCGCGAGGAGCCGTCGCGTCGCAGGGTAAAGCTCAGAAAGTAGCGGTCGGCAAAATTGTAGTCGACCTTACCGAAGACCGACAGCAGCGTGCCGATATCACCCCGGCTGTTCACATTCTTTGTCTTGGCGTTACCCAGGGCGTCGGTGATGTAGCGGTAGTCCAGGCCCGTATTGAGCAGGTTGGAAAGGGCACCATTGATGCCCCTGTTGGCGTTGCGGTTCGCTTCCTGACCGAGCAGCAGGGCCACGTTGTGCTTGCCGAACGTGCTCACATAATTCAGCGTGTTGCTCCAGGTCCACTCCACGAATGAGCTGAAGTCCTGCGAGATTCCATTCGCGAGGCCCGGCTCATGGTTCTCCGGCGTGATCGCCGTGTAGGTTCTCACCGAGCCTTGCCCCACGTTGAACCCGAACCTGGTTTTTGCCGTGACGCGGCGCGTGATGTCCAACCCGCCGAACACATTCCCGAAAATCCGGCCGTTGGTGTTCCGATCATCCTTGTGATTGAAGGCGTACCCGAGCGGGTTTGATTGATTCCCCAGGGTGCCGGCTTTCCCTGAGGCAAAGTGGCCGCCGATGTCGTAGACGGGGACGACCGGCTCCATCAGGATGTTCTTGCCGAGGATGCCGTCTTCGGCATAGCCGCCGGGGTCGTCCGCGATCCCGCCGTACGCCTGCTCGAGCGCGAGCCCGATATTTTCACCGACGTTGAGCCGGTCCAGGTTGAACGCGGTATTCACTCGAACGGTGCCGCGCTGGTAGCGGTTGTACGCGGCCGTTCCGTCCTGCCTGAAGTAATCGAAGGAAACGTGGTACGCGTTGTCCTCGCCGCCACCCGAGACGCCGAGGTACGCATCCGCCACCGCGGCGGGACCGAACACGGCCTTCCACCAGTTCGTCCCGGCGCTGCCGGGCATGATCAGATTGTTGGGATAGGAATACGTGGTCGGATCGACTCCCGTGCAGGGGGCCGTCCCCGCCGGGGTCCCGCAGTTGTCGTTCGGCCAGATGTACCGGGGAACCGTAGGATTGATCGAATCCCCGTAAATGTTCGTCGGGACTTTTTGCTTGGCATTCTGATAGCTTTGCTTGACGACTTGAAAGTACTGCAGCGCATCGAGCGTAAGAAAATCGTCATAGCCGCGGACCGGAGTGGCGACGCCCGTCCTCACATCCAGCGTAATCTGGCGCGGACCCGGTCTGCCCTTCTTCGATTCAATGATGACGACGCCGTTACTCGCACGCGAACCGTAGATGGAAGCCGCTGACGCATCCTTCAGCACCTCGATGGACCCGACGTCGTCGGGATTCACCCAGTTCAGATACGAGTCCAGCGTGGGCGTCCCGTCGATGATGAACAGCGGATCGTTGTTCTGGAACGAGCTGACGCCCCGGATCCTGACCGTGCTGCGCGACCCGGGCGAGCCACCGGCATCGATCGTCACACCGGCCACCCGACCATCCAGCTTCTGCAGCACGCTGGCCGAGGTCTGCCGAGTGACGCTGCCGAGATCCACGCTGGCGACGGCACCCGTAATGTCGGTGCGCTTCTGTGACTGGTAGCCGGTGACGACCACCTCCGGCAACACGCTGATGGCGCGCTCCATCGCCACGTTGATGGTGGTGCGCCCGCCGATGTTCTGCCCGAGGCCACGAAACCCGATGAGGCCGAACGTCAGCACGCCGTCCGCGGGAGCGCTCAGCGTGTACTTCCCCTGGTCATCGGTCACCGTACTGGTGGCCGATCCCCGCACGCGCACGGTGACGCCGCGCAGGCGGTCACCCGTAGTAGACGTGACCGTCCCAGAGACCTCGATCTGTTGCGGCTGCTGAGCAACGGCAGGACCGCGCAACACCAGGGCCAACAGGAGACTCAGCCCTACTCCACGAAGGAAACCCTTACCGTGTCGCATGTCGTTCATGGCAGCGTCCTCATTGGCGAAACGTGGCGGGCCGTGATGGCCGCGGTGAATCTCTGTGAGGTGATGATCGAGCTGGTGATCAACGAGAGCGGAGCGGGACGTTGACCGAACGCGCGGGACGGCCCACCCACACTACGGATGTGCGCGGCAACGAGGAGACGGCTCAGTGCCATGCGCCTGCCCTCCTACAGCGTGATCGAGACCCGCACGGAATTTCTGGAAGCGTCGCGCGAGGATTGAAATACGCCTCCAAGGGTATGGGAACGATGGGCGATCCGGGCGGGCGCTACGCCGCCTACACCGCGCGGCTGATGGAGGGGGTGCTGACGCGGCCCGGACATACGCCGCCTGAGCTGCGACGCGCCATCGTCGCGCGAGCCGCCGGTGGTCCGTCGTTCCCCCTCTCCGGAACGGAGATGGGGACAGGGGGCGAGGAACTCGCCGCGTACGTCGACACCGTCGCCCAGCACGCCTACCGCGTGACCGACGAGCACCTCGGCCGGCTGCGGCAGGCCGGCCACTCCGACGACTCCCTCTTCGAGATGACCGTCTCCGCGGCGCTCGGCGCGGCCCTGGGCCGGCTCGAGCGCGGGCTCGCTGCCCTGCGCGGCGAGGACCCCTGATGCGCTTACGCGCCGTCGAGCATCGTCATCGTCTGCCCGAGCGGCTGAAGCTGATCCTCATCCGCCTGGTGAGTGGACGTCGCGTCCCAGACGTCGTCAAGACGCTGCTCTACCGGCCGGAGTTCTTCGGCCGGGCGATGTGCGAGTGGACGCACGCGGTGATGCGTGGGCCCTCGGCGTGGAGCGTGGGTGAGCGGGAGCTGTTCGCCGCGTTCACGTCCCGCCTGAACCAGTGCGTGTTCTGAACGGAGAGTCACGGCGCGGTCGCGTCGCTGGCCTTCAAGCAGGAAAAGAAAGACGATCGGCTGGTCGCCGCGGTGCTGGCGGATTGGCGCACCGCTCCGCTCGAGCCCAAGCTGCGCGCGACACTCGGTTTCCTCGAGAAGCTCACCCTCACGCCCGCCGAGGTGCGCCCCGCCGACGTTGCCCCGCTGCGCGCCGCGGGCGTGAGCGACGCGGCGATCGAGGACGCGATCCATGCGTGCGTCCTGTTCAACATCTACGACCGCCTCGCCGATGCCATGAAGTGGCACCTGCCCGGGCCGGACGGCTACGCGGCCTCGGGGCGGTCCCTCATGCAGCGAGGCTATCGGTTGTAGGACCCTCGTCCCACTCGCCGCGTGTTGTACGTCTCGACGAACCGCCGATGGGCGCTGTCGCCGGGGAACGCTTCGTCGGCACCGTAGGGGTAGCGCGACATCCCGTGGAACGGCAGCGGGTCCACCGTGCCGCCGGCCGCCGTGTTCAAGTCCGCGTCCTTCAACCAAGCGTCCGTGTAGACGAGGAAGTCGCGCGTCCAGCCGCGAGGGAGCGGAGGCGCGGCGGCCGAGTCGAACTGCAGCGCGACCTCGTCGCCGGGGCCGAAGATGACGTAGCGGTCGTCCGCTGCATCGACCAGCGGCAGGACGTCACCGTAGCGCGTGAACGCGCCCACGATCGGCGCCCACGCCGGCTCGCGCGAAACCGTGCCGTAATCGTACCACTGCGGCCCGTAGCGGCCGCCCTTGCGGTACATACGGGAGAAGCCGCGGTAGTGGAGATCGGCCGCCACGGGACGCAGCGCCGTCACGGTCACGGGGCTCGCCGACGCCGTGGCGGCCACGAACGCCCGATCCCAGTAAATCTCCATGTTGGTGCGGATACGTACGCGCCGGTCGGCGCTCAAGAACTTTCCAGTCAGGTCGGCGATGACGGTCTTTCTCTTGCCCGCCGGGAAACCGAGGTCGGCAATGACCGTTCGCCACTCGCCCGCGGGGTCCCTCACCTGCACGTGGAGCGGGACGACCTGCAGCGCGTGTGATTGCGCGAGCGCGAAGTTGATGCTCGCATCCGTAGGGTAGATCCACCCGGTGAGAAACAGAAACACGCTGTCCATCCCGGCCAGGCTGCCGAAGTCGAGCACGAGATCGTGCAGCTCCGTCAGGCCCTGGTAGCGCGCCGGGCGCAGCGTCGCTGCGTAGACGTCGTCCTGAGCGCGCAGCGCCGGCAAGAGATCGTTGCCGAGCTCGTCGGTCGCCGCGACGGGCGGGCGCGGCCGGGCGACCTGGTACAGCCGGAGCGACGCCGTTCCCGCCGGCACGAAGCGCTCGTTGACGTACACCTGCACCGACTCGGGATGGTCCACTGCCAGCAGCCTGGCCTCGTCCAGATACCCCGTCTCCCATAATTCCTCGGTGAGTCGCACCTCGTAGCGTCGGTCCCGGGGCCGGAGCAGACCGCTGGGCAGCCGCAGGTATTCCTGCGATGCGTGCGGCGAGGCGGACATGATACCGCCCTCTCGCGTCATGATGCCGAGCGGCATGCCGAGCGCGCTGTTCCACATGGCGTCGGTCGCGAACGTGAAGGCACCGCCGTCCCACACGTACAGGAACGGACACGACCCCTTGAGCTGCTGCTGCTCCAGCACGTCTTCTTCCGTCCCGGGATAGTAGACCGTCTGGGAGACGCCGTTGGGCCAGCGCACGCGCAGCACGTCCGCCTTGAGGCGGCGTCCCAGGCCGAAATGGGTCACGCGGTCGGTGGCGAGCCGCAGCTGGTACAGGTCGCGGGCGCGCAGCTCGACCGTCGCGCCGAGACCGAACCCGTTGTTCTTGCCGCTGCCCTGGCGCAGCGCGACGAGGCGCACGTCCACGTACTGATTCACGTTGCCGCCGTCGTTGCGGAGCACCCGGGGCCGTCCGTCCCAGCCGACGACGATCAGGTCCAGGTCACCGTCCTGGTCGATGTCCGCCACGGCGACGGCCCGGCCGGCCCGCAGGCTGTCGGGGAGAATCGACGAAAAGTCCTCGAAGCCTCTCGTCGCGTCGTTGCGAAACAGGCGCACGCCGCCTTTTCCCACAACGACCAGGTCGAGCCGGCCGTCGTTGTCGAAGTCGAAGAAGGCGGCGTCCAGACCCACGACGCCGGCGAGCCTGCGTCGCAGGCCGCTCGTCCGCCGGTCCAACTCGAACGTCCCGTCCCCCCGGTTGTGATACAACGCGGCGTCGCTGCCGTCGAGCGACGTGAAAAACAGGTCGAGAGACCCGTCGTTATCGTAGTCGCCGACGGCGACCGCGCCGGCGCGTCGCACCGCGGCGAGGCCGCTCGCGGCCGTCACGTCCTCGAACCGCCCCTGCCCCCGGTTATGGAACAGCCGCGGGCTCCCGTCCGTGGCGACGACCACGAGATCGGTCCGGCCGTCGCCGTCGAAATCGCCCACGGCGGCATCGCGGCTGCCCACCATGGCCAGGCCCATCGGCGCGGCCATCTCGCGGAACGTGCCGTCGAGATTATTGCGGTAGGCGCGGTTGCCCGTGCGCGTCGCGACGAACAGATCGAGGTCGCCGTCGTGGTCCAGGTCTGAGAACAGGACCGTTGCGACCGATCCCGAATCGGCCAGGCCGGCCGCGGCGACGTCGCGAAACCTGCCCCCGCCCTCGTTGCGGAGCAGAACGCCTCGCCCGGTGGTGGCGACGTACAGGTCGAGCCGTCCATCGTTGTCGAAATCACCGAACGCGGCCGCGACGGGACGGTTCGTCCGATCTTGGAACGCCAGCCCCGCCCCGGCGCTGGTTTCGACGAAGCGTCCCAGCGTGCCGCGGAACAGGTGGCCCGCGACGAACAGGTCTTCGGTCGCGTCGTCGTCGTAGTCCCCCACCGCCAGCGCCACCGCGCGCTCGAGCGAGCTCGCCACGCTCTCGGGGAGCGCCGGCACGACCTCGAGCCCGCTCCCCGCCGTCACATCCGTGAAGCGGATCGCCGCCGCCACCGCCCGGGGGTCGTCGGTGGGGACGGCCATGTTGGCGTTGAACGTGAGGACCGGATAGCCCGCGAATGCGCCGGCCGCACCCCCCAGGCGTTCGAGCGCCACCTGATAGGTCGCGGTGAGCTCCATGGCGCGGTGGAACCGTGTCGCGTGAAACGCAGCCTCCGCGGCGCGACCCGTGCGGGCCAGCACCAGGGCCCGCTGGAAGAAGCGCGCGGCCTCCGGGGGCAGCTGTGGCAACTGGTGCTGCAGCGCCTCGAGCTCACCGGCCGCCGCCCCCGCCGATCCGCGCGCTAGGAGCAGGTCCACGAGCTCGAGCCGGGCGACGATATTGGCGGGAGCGCGCGCCAGCACGCGCCGCAGCAGGCTCTCCCAGCGTGGCCGCCCGGCCGGGTCGGCCGCCTGCGCGGCGAGCCGCGCCAGTGCGTACAGAGCCCGGATGTCCGTAGAATCGCTGTGCAACACACGGTCGAGCTCGTGCCGCGCGTCGACCTCCCGCCCGGAGAGGCGGTACACCTCGGCCAGCATCAGCACGATCTCGTTGTTGGAGGAATCGAGCGCGGCGGCGCGGCGGAGCTGCGCTTCCGCCTCGCCCAAGCGGCCCTCACGCAGATAGACGAGGCCCAGGTCGGCGTACCCGAGCGCTTGATCGGGCGCGAGCGCCACCACCTTCTGAAACTCCGCTTCGGCGCGCGGCAGCTGCTGTTGCTGCAGGTAGGCGAGGCCCCAGGTCCGGGCCGTGAGCGCCGAGTCGCTGCGCGCTTGCTCAGAGCCCGGCGGGGGCGGCGCTCCGCGACAGGCGGCCACCAGTAGCAGCGCGACGCTGCCCAGGTTTCTCGTTTGCACGGGCGGGAAGATGACGGGAGCGCTGCGCGCCGACAAGTGTATTACTTTCACGCCGTGATTTCCCCGCCCCGCCCGTGGCGCCGCATCGCCGTCGCCGCGTCGTTTCTGGCCGCCATCGTCCTCGTGTTCGTTCTGAACCGCCGGGGGCAACGCGCCGGCGGCGATCCCGCGGTTCCCCAGTTCCACTTGACCGACGTCACCGCCCAGGTGGGCATCGACTTCGTGCATCACGGGCCGACCCTGGATCCGAAGCTCGACAACATCGCGCCGCTCGTCGGAGCCCTGGGTGCGTCCGTCTCGGTGGCCGACGTGAACGACGACGGATGGCCAGATCTTTATTTCACGAACAGCCGGTTCGGATTTTCCAACGCGTTGTTCGTGAATCGCGGCGCCGGCACGTTCGAGGACGTCGCCGCCGCCGCCGGCATCGCCGACGTGAACCGGCCGGGAGAAGGCGTGTCGATGGGCGCCGTGTGGGGCGACTACGACAACGACGGGCTCGAGGACCTGTTGATCTACAAGTGGGGCTATCTCCAGCTCTTCAAGAACCTGGGCAACCTCCATTTCCAGGACGTGACCGCGAGCGCCGGGCTGCGCCAGTGGATGAACGCCAATGGGGCCGTGTGGGTCGACTACGATCGGGACGGGCTGCTCGACCTGTACGTGGCGGGCTATTTCCGCTCCGACATCGACTTCTGGCACTTGAAAACGACGCGCATCATGGAGAACAGCTTCGAGTTCGCGACCAACGGCGGCCAGAACCGGCTGTTCCACAACCTCGGCGGCGGACGCTTCGAGGATGTGACGGACCGGATGGGGGTGGGGAGCACGCGCTGGACCCTGGCGGTCGCCGCGGCCGATTTCAACGGCGACGGCTGGCCCGACCTGTTCCTGGCCAACGACTACGGCCCGGAAGAGCTGTACCTGAACGACCACGGCAAGCGGTTCGTGCTGAGTCGCGTGGGCCTCGAGAGCGATTCCAAGAGCGGCATGTCGGCCACGCTGGGCGATGTGCTGAATCGGGGACGCGTGGACGCCTTCGTGACCAACATCTCCGAACGGGGCTACCTGTTTCACGGAAACAACCTGCGCCTCAACTTTCTCCCCGAGCTGGGCCGGTTCCAGCAGGCCGCTGAAGGGGTGCTGGCCGACGCGGGCTGGGCCTGGGGCGCACAGCTCGGCGATCTCGACAACGACGGCCGCAACGAGCTGTTCATCGCCAACGGCTACGTGTCGGGCGACCGGAACAAGAGCTACTGGTACGCCATGTCGAAGATCGCCGGGGCGAACGGCAACCTGTTCGAGGACGCGCGCACCTGGCCGGCCATCGGAACCGCCAGCCTGTCGGGGTACGAGCGATCGCGTGTGCTCGTGAACCACGGCCTGGCAGGATGGAGCGACGTCGCCGCCCAGGTCGGCGTGACCGACGAGTACGACGGCCGCGCCGTCGCGCTGGTCGACCTGTTCAACCGCGGCGTGCTCGACGTGGTGGTGGCGAACCAACGGCAGCCGGCGCTGGTCTACAAGAACACGGTGGCGCCCGGCAATCACTGGATCGCGTTCAAGCTCACGGGCACCCGCTCGAACCGCAGCGCCATCGGGGCGGAGGTGCTCCTCGTCGCGGGCGGGACGCGCCAGCTCAAGGTCGTGGACGGAGGCTCCGGATTCGCGAGCCAGAACGACCGCCGGCTCCACTTCGGGCTGGGGCGGGCGGCGCAGGTGGACAGCGCAGTCATTCATTGGCCCTCGGGCGCGGTGCAGACCATCGAGCACCCTGCCGCGGACCGCGTGCATGCCGTCACCGAGCTTGCTCGCTAGTCTCGACCCCCGGTACCCGGTCTCCTTCCTCATCACGCTCATCCTGGTGGTGGGTGAGGCGCGCTACGGCATCCTGGGCGGCTACGACCGGCTCGTCGCGGCCCTGGGCGTCTCGACCGCGACCGAGCTGGTGCTGTCGCGCTGGCTGCGGGGACGGGTCGCGAACGTGCAGAGCGCCTACATCACGGGGATCAGTCTCGCGCTGCTGATCAAGCCGCCCGCCCACCTGCTCTGGCCGTTCGCCCTGGGCGGCTTTCTCGCGATCGCATCGAAGTACGTGCTGCAGTTCCGCGGCCGCCACCTGTGGAACCCCAGCAACTTCGCGATCAGCCTGCTGGTCGTCGTCGCGCCCGCGAGTGTCGCCGTGCTCAGTCAACAATGGGGCAACGACCTGGCGACGAACGCCGTGATCTGGTGCTTCGGGTTGCTGATCGCGTCCCGGGTCCGCATGCTGCACGTGACGCTCGCCTACGTCGCGTGTTTCGTCGCGCTGGCCGGGATGCGGAGCATGATCACGGGCGGGCCACTGCTGGCGGAAATCGCCCCGCTCACGGGCCCGATGTACCAGCTGTTCGTCTTCTTCATGATCACGGATCCCAAGACCACCGTGAGCTCGGTGCGGGGCCGGATCGTAGTGGCGGCCGCCGTGGCGCTGGTGGAAGCGGGCATCCGGCTGGCCGGCGATCTTCACGTCGGAGCACTCGCGTCGCTCTATCCAGCCCCGCCGATCCTCGCGCTCGCCATCGTGGGACCGCTGGCGAAAGCGATCGACCTGTATCGCGAGACCGCCCCCGTGAAGCCCGTAACGGAGTCCATCTCAACGCCGTAGGGAGGCAGCTATGCCAGGCCGCCTGCATTTCGCGCTCGCCGTACTGTTCGCCGCCACCGCCGCGTGCGCCCATCGTGGCGGCACGGCGGCCGACTCGAAACAATTAGGGCCGCAAGAGGCTCGCGTCAGCGTGAATGTCACCAACAATTACCAGAGCGCGATGGAGATCTTCGTCCTCGGAAACGGGACCTCCCACCACCTCGGGACTGTGGCCCCGGGGGTTCCCCGGAGCTTCGAGCTTCGCCCGGGGATGGTCGCCGCCGGCGGGCACGTACAGTTCCTCGCCCAGGCCAGCGGCGCCGGTCCCCGTGTCTCGACCGATGAAGTCATCGTCGCGCCGGGGGACGTCGTGGACTTCGAGATCACGACCAACCTCATAGGGAGCCGCGCTACGGTGCGACCCTGAGATGCGGCGGTCCGGCCTACCGCTCTGACCCGAGGGCGATCCACTCCACTTCCACGCCATAACGGCCCGACGCGATGGCGACGCCCTCCTCGCGCCGCAGCGACAGCTGCAGTCGCTCGACACGGTCGAGCCGCAGACGGTCTCCGCTACCACCGCGCCCCGCCGCCGGTCCCACCCAATAATTCCACTCGCCGGGGAATCCCTCCGGGAGCAGTACGCCTCGCCCAAGGGAGAAAGCGGCGAGCGGCAAGGCCTGCTCACGCCATGTGGTGTCCGCCGGTAGGACCGCGGTCCAGCTCGTGCCGTCGTCCTCCATCAGTGTGATGTGCAGGACCTGACTCGGGCCCAGGCCGCGCAGGCGCACGCGCAGCCGATCCGCGCCCGAAATCGTCTCCCCCCGGGCCACGATCTTGTCGCGGATCACGAGGGACGCCGTGTAATCGGCGGGACCGGCGCCGCTCGCGTTGACCGGCAGCTCGAAGTGAAACACGGGTTGGCCCGTGACCGCGGACCACGCCACGCGAAACAGTCCGCGGCGCCCCGCGTCACCGATGCGCGAGAAGGCCATGCGGGTGGCGTCGGCATCCGGTCTGAACAGTCGCAACGGCGTGCGAGCGCCGACCACGCCGAATTTCCAGCTATCCCGACCGTCGTAATCCCAATCCGTCGGCAAACGCGCCAGGCCGCCCGGGAAGGTCACCCTCGAAGTACCGCGAAACAGTGAGATGACGAACTCGTACGGTCCCTCCCCCTCCCGTAACGCCTCCGGCGGCAGCGCGGCGCTGTACTCGTAACCGCCAGCCGGCTGCATTCGGTAGCCGCGGTAGAATCCTGCGGCGGTCGGCCTGATGAACAGCTTGGCCGAATCGGGTGGCGTCCGGTCGACCACGCGTGCACGCAGCTCCGCGGGTCGCCCCGCCACGTATTCGGGAGCGGCGAGAGGCTGGACGGACGGCGGCAGCGAGTCGGCGGGAGGGGCGTGGTACTCCGTGAACCCGATCTGCCCCAGCCGCGCGGGCAGCGTCGCGGGATCCACCGGACCGCCCGCGCGCAAAACGTAGACACCGGGCGTCACGACAAACCGGCCGGCCGCCGACCGCTCGACCGCCTGACCGCCGTGGTTCATCGGCTGCACCGTGAACTCGCCCCCCAGGTCCGGGAGTGCGACGGTCATGTGCCAGGCGCGGCTGATCGCGCGCGTCACGATCTTGTCGGCGTTGGGCGGCTCGAACGGATCGCGCACCGGCACGGCGTCGGGGTAGACCTCGAGGCGCCACACACCGGCGCGCACCTTGTCCAGGAAGTAGATGCCCTCTCCTTCGTATGTCACCACGGGCGACGACCCGTACCCGGCGACGCGGCGCAGCGCGGTCGGGTCCGGTGGCGCCGAGCTCGTCGAGCCGGCGTACAGAAAGGCGTCGCGCGCCACCAGCTCGCCGAGGTTGCTGTCGGCCGAGACGTGGAAGTCGCCGAACCGCGTGTTTTCCGGGTACGGCCCGTACGAGCGCATGCGGGGCAGCCGGCGCATCGCCTCGGCCGCGATGATGGCGCTCATCGCCTTGCGCGGCGTGTAGATCAGGTTCAGGTAGTGCGTCTGCCAGCCCAGGTTGCGCGAGGCGGTATGCAGCATGTCGTAAGCGAACATGGCGACGAACTGTGCCCCCACCGCGCGGAACGTCCGCGCCATGGCGGGATACATCGTGCCGGTGCGCAGGTCGGGGCTGTCGAACTCGTACACGATGCGTGGCAGGCGGGCGAGCTCCGGCCGCAGCATGTCCGGGTACGCGTCGGCGCCGCGGAGATAGTTACCCACGAGCTCGTGACCCGAGTTCAAGCCCGTGGGATACCAGCCGAACGTGACGCCCTGCGCCTTGCTGCGCCGGATCGCCTCGCCGATCCTGAAATCCTGGCTCACGTTGTAGAAAACCAGCTTGGTGCAGCCCGTGCTGCGCACCCCCTCCGTGAGCGCGTCGATGTAGCGGACCGAGCCCTCCATGTCCTCGGGGTGATGCCACGGCTCGTTCACCAGCTCGATGAACAGGATGGCCGGCTCGTCTTTCAGGGCGACGTGCGTGTAGGGATTGACGTGCCGGAGGATCTGGCCCAGGTAGTTCACCTGCGCCGCGAGCGCGGCCGGGTCGGTGCCCATGCGGGCCTTGCCGAAATGCCGGCCAAATCCGGGATCGGTCGTGTCTCCGAGGGCGTCGGGCCAATTGGCCCCATACAGTTGAATGGGACTGAACAGCATGTAGATGCCGCGCTCGCGTGCGCGGGCGATCAAGTAGTCCAGCAGGTCGAGATGGTCGTTGGCGATCAGGTTGCCGGCCGAGTCGGAAGCCTCCCAGTCGCCCCAGAAGGTCAGCCGCAGGCCGTCCCAACCCATGCGGGCGAACTGCGCCATGTCCTCGTCGATCATTTGCTTGCGATCGGCGTGGACGTAGCCGGCGGCGCGGTAATCCGAGGCGGTGGGCAGCACGTAGTTCGCGCCGAAGAGGGCGACCTCCTGCCGGTCGTCTTTCCAGCGCACCACGCCCTGATTGTCGAGGTACACCGCTCTGCCGGCACGCTGTGCGTGTGCCACGGCGCCGCCAACGGCCAGCCATCCGAGCAGGGCCAGGATGCGGTGCACGCGCTGTCGCCTTTCCATTAGAGCCTGCGCGGGGGACGGCGGGACCGTCTTGGGCTCGACTCCGAACCGCTCATCCCCGCCCCTCCCCGGAGTCGCCCTGCGACGGTCCCGCC
>WNGC01001043.1_pt1 | contig 23879 bp, 29 predicted proteins | sample 5400051 | NCBI WGS metagenome assembly WNGC01 (sample SAMN13153368, study PRJNA577476) | soil metagenome | isolation source: 20 cm soil or saprolite under grassland replicate 2 | place: USA:California | collected 2016-06-15
CGGCACGTTGTGGGGTGAGATCGGGACGCGGCGGAAGTCACGCCGCGGCCCGAGGAACCAGGCGGCCACGAGCGCGGAGACGCCCGCGCTGACGTGCACCACGGTGCCGCCCGCGAAGTCGAGCGTGCCCATCTTCTGGAGCCAACCACCCGCCCCCCACACCCAATGCGCCAGCGGCGCATACACCAGCGCGGACCACAGGACGAGGAAGCCGAGATAGGCCCGGAACCGCATCCGCTCGACGATCGCGCCAGAAATGAGCGCCGGTGTGATGACGGCGAACATCGCTTGATATACCGCGTGCGCCTGGTGCGGGATCGTCGGCGCATACGGGTTCGGATCGAGCCCGACGCCCTTGAACATCACCCACGACAGACCGCCGAGCCACGGCGATCCGGGAGCGAACGCGAGCGAGTAGCCGATCACCACCCAGAGCACGCCGATCGCGCCCATGGCCACGATGCTCATCATCATCGTGTTGAGCGAGTTCTTGGAGCGAACGAGCCCGCTGTAAAAGCACGCGAGCCCGACGGTCATGAGGAGCACCAGGGCGCTCGCGGCGAGCACCCACGCGGTATCGCCGGCGCTGATCGCCGGGGTTTGTGTCATGCCTCGTCGGCGGCCCGCAAGGCCGCCTGCTGCACCTCGTTGGCGTTCACCGCGGTGAGCGCCTCGTTGTTCTGTTCGCCGGTGCGGATGCGGATCACTCGTTCGATCGGCTGCACGAAGATCTTGCCGTCGCCAACTTCTCCCGTCCGGGCGGACGACAGAATCGCGTCGATGCAGGGCTGTACGAAGGGCTCCGAGCAGACCATCTCAATCTTCACCTTCTCATGAAACTCCATTACGAGCGTAGTCCCCCGGTACTGGCTGACGATCTCGTGCTCGCCGCCGTGCCCGCTGACGCGGCTCAGCGTGATGCCGGTGATACCGGCACGAAACAGCGCCGCCTTGACTTCGGGCAGGCGCTCGGGCCGCACGATCGTGGTGATCAGTTTCATCGTTTCCTCCGAGCCTCGAACACGAGCTTCGATACGTCGCGCGCCAGTGCGTGGGCATCGTCATCCTTCTGAATCCCGCCTGTCAGCACGACCAGGACATAGCCGCGCCCGCCACCTGGCGGGGGCGGCTCCACGAAAGCGGCGTCGTGGTAGACGACCTGACCGATCCAGCCGGTCTTGTGGTAGATGCGTGTCCCTGCGGGCAGTCCCGCCGGTATGCCTTCGTTGAAGTGTTGCCGTCCGAGAATCGCCAACATGTCTCGGCACGACCTTGCCGACGCCGCGGTTCCGTTCGCGATAGCGGCGAGCAGGATGCCGAGGTCGCGTGCCGTCGTCGTGTTGTTGAGCCCCGCGCGGTATGCCTTGCCGTCTTCAACCCCGCGTAACACCAGAATCGAATCCGCGCCGAGTGCATGCGCCGTGGCGTTGGCGCGCTTGGCGTCTACCTTAGCGATCAGGAGGTTGGTCGCGAGATTGCTCGACACCGTTTCCATCAGCTCGACGAGCTCGCGGATGGACGCGCGCTGGCCCGCCCCGGCGCGCTTGTACAGCGACGAATCGGAATCGTCACTGACGTCGAGCTGGTAGGGCGAGCTATCGACGATCGAGTGAAAGGTGTTCGTGACGGTGATCGAATCGTCGAGCGAGAGCAGGCCGGCATCCCGGTCCCGGAACAGCTGAATCATGACCGGAATCTTCATCGTGCTCGCGGCGTGGAACCGCACGTCCGAGCCGACGGTTAGGGAGTCGCCAGTCGCGAGATCGCGGTAGTAAACCCCTACAGCGCGCGCGGGTGTTTGCGCAATGCGAGCCGCGATGGCGGCGCTGAGAGAGGAAGGTGGTGCCGGGGTTTGCAGCAGGATTAACGTGAGCGAGAGCCATGGCATTCTGTCACTTAAGATACCTTGTAGATTCCAGCCCGTGAGCGAATTCGTCTTCGGTACCTACGACGCCGCCTTCGTACAGGCCATGTACGAGGACTACTTGCGCGACCCGTCCTCCGTCGGGCAGGAGTGGCGGGAGCTGTTCGACAACGGGAAGCCGACGGAGCTGCCGATAATTCGAGGAGCCGGGAGTCAGGAGTCTGGAGCCAGGGCCGCTGCTTCGACGGTTGAGCCGCCGGCGCCCGCTCCGGCGACCCCAGCTCCTGAGTCCAGGCTCCTGACTCCTATCACGGGTCCCGCCGCCCGGCTCGTCGCCAATATGACGGACTCGTTGTCCGTCCCGACCGCGACCTCGTTCCGCGACATCTCGGCTACCACGCTCGACGCCCGACGGAAGGCCCTCAACGAGGAGCGAGCCGCAAGCGGGAAGAAGATCTCGTTCACGCACCTGATCGGTTACGGCATTGTGCAGGCCGCCAAGCGCTTCCCGGTGATGACGCACACCTTCCAGGAAGTCGATGGCAAGCCGCACCGCGTTGACCCGGGCGCGATCGGCCTGGGCCTCGCCGTCGACGTGGAAAAGAAGGACGGCAGCCGGGCCCTCGTCGTGCCTGTGATCAAGCACGCCGAGACGATGGATTTCGCCGCCTTCCACGCGGCCTACGAGGCGCTGGTCGAAAAGGCGCGCACCAACCGCCTGCTGCCCGATGACTTCGCCGGCGGCACGATCCAACTCACGAACCCGGGCACCCTTGGCACCGTCGCCTCGGTCCCTCGCCTGATGAAAGGCCAGGGCTCGATCATCGCGACCGGCACGATCCGCGATATCGCCGGCTCGAAGATCATCACCATCACGAGCACGTACGATCATCGGATCATCCAGGGAGCGGAGTCGGGGATGTTTCTACGCACTCTCGACTCGCTCTTGCAGGGAGAGGAGCGGTTTTACGAGGGGCTGGGGGTTGGGGATTCGGGATTCGGGAATGCGCCGGCGAGCGTCGCGGCGATTCCCCCGGCTCAGGTCCCAACCCCTAGGCCCGAGCCACCAGGCCCCAGCCCCGACTTAAAGTACGTCGCGGCCGCCTACGCGCTCGTCCGCGCCCACCGCAACTTCGGACATTTGGCGGCAAGGCTCGACCCCCTCGGCAGCGAGCCTCCGGGCGATCCTTCACTCGATCCCGGGCGGCTGGCACTCACGCCCGAAATCATGGCCCGGATTCCGTCCGACGTGCTGCGCATCTACGTCCGGGGCAGCACGCTCGCCGAGGCGTTGCCGCAGCTACGCGCGACCTACTGCGGCACGATCGCGTATGAAGTCGAGCACATCGGCAGTCACGAGGAGCGGGTGTGGCTGCGACAGGTGATCGAGTCTGGTCAGCACCGCCGCCCACTCTCGGCTGAGGGAAAGAAGCAGCTGCTGGCGCGACTCACCGTCGTCGATACGCTCGAGCGCTTCTTGCACAAGGCGTACCTCGGCCAGAAGCGGTTCTCGATCGAAGGTCTCGACATGACGGTGCCGATGCTCGATTTCACGGTCGAGCTTGCCGCGGCACACGGCACGCGCAAGGCAGTCATCGGGATGGCGCACCGTGGCCGCCTCAACGTGTTGGCTCATGTGGTCAACGTACCGTACGAAACCATCCTGGAGGAGTTCGAGGGCGGGCATCGCGAGGAAACCGCGGAGTCCGAGGGCTGGAACGCCGGCACTGGCGACGTGAAATACCATCATGGCGCCGACGGCGTATACCGAACCGCGGACGGCAAGGACGTCGCCATAACGCTGTCGCCCAATCCGAGCCACCTCGAATCGGTGAACCCCGTCGTCGAGGGACGCGCGCGCGCCAATCAAACCGATCGCGACACTCCGGACGCGCGCCACGACCCCATCGTCGCGTTGCCTGTGCTGCTGCACGGCGATGCGGCGTTCGCCGGCCAGGGCGTCGTGGCCGAGACGTTCACCCTCGCGCGGCTCCGTGGCTATACGACCGGCGGCACGATCCATCTGATTCTCAACAACCAGATCGGCTTCACAACGGAGCCGAGCGAGGCGCGATCGACCGACTATTCCAGCGATCTCGCGAAAGGCTTCGACGCACCCATCATTCACGTGAATGCGGACGATCCGGAAGCGTGCCTCGCGGCCGTCCGGCTCGCGATGATGTATCGCGAGAAATTCCACGCCGATGTCGTCATCGATCTCGTGGGGTACCGGCGCTACGGACACAATGAGGCGGACGAGCCGGCGTACACACAGCCCGTGATGTACGAGCGCATCAAGCAGACGCCATCCGTCCGGCAGAAATACGCCGAACAGCTGGCGCGGGAGGGCCTCGTAACGGCCGAGCAGGCTGAGGCCGATGCGGAGGCGGCGTATCAGCAGCTCGCCGCCGTGCAGCAGGCGGTGAAGTCGGGTGCGACGCAGCGCGCGGAAGACACCCAACGCATCACCCCCAAGAGCGCGCCGGAGCCCCGCACCGCGGTGGCTGCGGATGTGCTGAAAAAGCTGAATGCCGGGCTGCTGGCGGTGCCCGCTGGCTTCACCATGCATCCGAAGCTGCAAAAGCAGCTCGAGCGGCGGCGCGACGCACTGACGTCAAAAGACGGGATCGAGTGGGCGCACGCGGAGTCGCTCGCGTTCGCGTCGCTGCTCGTGGAAGGGACACCGATTCGGCTCACGGGCCAGGACACCGAGCGCGGCACGTTCAGCCAGCGCCATCTCGTGCTCCACGACGTGCACAGCGGCCAACGCCACACCCCGATGCAACATTTGCCCGACGCCAAAGTCCCGTTCGAGCTCCACAACAGCCCGCTCTCCGAATACGCGTGCCTCGGCTTCGAGTACGGCTACGCCGTGGAAGCACAAAACGCATTGGTGCTGTGGGAGGCGCAATTTGGCGACTTCGCCAACGGCGCCGAGGTGATCATTGATCAGTTCTTGATCGCCGGCCTGGCGAAGTGGAGCGAGACTTCACGCCTCACCTTGTTGCTGCCGCACGGCTACGAAGGCCAGGGGCCGGAGCACTCGAGTGCCCGGCTCGAGCGTTTTCTCGCGCTGGGCGCCGAGGGCAATATCCGGGTGGCCAACTGCACCACGCCGGCGCAGTACTTCCACCTGCTGCGCCGCCAGGCGCGGCACACGGAGATCCGGCCGCTGGTCGTCATGACGCCGAAGAGCCTGCTGCGCCTCCCGGCCGCCAACTCGCAGCTCGATGATCTCGTGTTGGGCAAGTTCCGGACGGTGCTGTGGGATCGCGACCGAACGTGGCCCGAGAAGGTGACGCGCCTGCTCTTGTGCAGCGGCAAGATCTACTACGACATCATCGGCTCCCCACGCCGCGCAGAGACGCCGCACGTGAAGATCGGACGCGTCGAGCTGCTGTATCCGTTCCCGGGCGCCGAGATCGGGGAATACGCACGCCGCTACCCGAATCTCAAGGAAATCGTCTGGGTCCAGGAAGAGCCGCGCAACATGGGCGCGCGGAAATTCGTGCTGCCCAAGATTCGCGATCTCCTGGGGGGGGGCGTGACGTTGCTGGACGTCTCTCGCCCCGAGCGCTCGAGCCCCGCCGAGGGCTATCCCGCGGCGCACAAGATCGAGCAGGACCGCATCGTCGCAACTGCCTACGGCTCGTAGCCGGGAATGACTGAGAACCCAGTCCTCCGCTACACGGTGCTCGGGCTTGTCGTGCTCGCCGCCGTGGTCGCGCTCGGCTCCTGGTTGGTGCGCACGCGTCGCGTCTCGCCCTTTGGCGTGTTTGGCCGGGCGCTGCGCGGAATCACCGATCCGGTCGTGAAGCCGGTCGAGCGGCGACTCGTGCGGATGGGTGGCAACCCGGCGCATGCCGGTGGGTGGCTCGTCGTGGTCATCGCCGTCGCCGGCATCGTCTTCCTATCGGTGGCCGGTTGGTTCATGGCGACGTTTCAGACCGCGTACGCCGCTGCGACCGGTGGCCCGCGCGCCACGTTCGCCCTGATCATCGATCTGGCGTACCGGATTCTGTTCGTGGCGCTCATCGTGCGCGTGGTGGCGGCGTGGTTCGGCATGTTCCGCTACTCGCGCTGGATTCGCCCAGCCTACATCCTGACTGATTGGCTCGTCGAGCCGATTCGGCGCATCGTGCCGAACGTGGGCGCGTTCGACTTCAGCCCGGTCGTCGCGGTGGTCGTGCTGAGTCTCTTGCGCCAGATCGTCCTCTCGGCGCTGAGTCGCTGACGGCTGCCGCGCGACTCGTTCTGCACATCGTCCCACGCGCCCGGGCGACGGCTGTCGCGGGTCGCCACGGCGACGCCATCAAGGTCAGAGTCGCAGCTCCGCCCGCCGATGGCGCGGCGAATACGGAGTTGATTCGCTTTCTCGCTGCGCGTTTGGGGCTTCCCCGCGACGCAATCGCCATCACCGCCGGACGCTCGAGCCGGCGCAAGACCGTAACGATTACTGGTATGGCAACGGCGGCGGCAATTCGCATCCTGGAGGCCGAATGAAACTCCTCAAAGCGCTCGTCAGCTTCATCGTCGGCACCATCGCCGGCGCCCTGGGCAGCAAACTCTTCGGCCCCTTTGGCGGGGTGCTCGGCTTTATTGCGGGCGCGCTGGCGGCGTGGTGGGTGGCGCAGCGGATGGCGTGATCATTGGTTAATGATTACTGATCATTCGCATCCGCTCGCGGATGCGCGTCTGCATGTCGGGGAACGCGGTACCCAGCTGCTCGAGGACCACCCGCGCGGAGTCCGGCTTTCCCGCGGCGACGTAGGCGTCCGCTTTCAGAAATCCCACGCGCAGCTGCAACCGTCGATCATCCGCGCGGATCGAAAACCGCGCGAGCGCCGCCAACGCCGTGCGGGAGTCGTGACGATCGCGGACCAGCGATTCGATCGCCAGCAATCGCACGGTGGTGTCGTTGGGGAACTGCCGCTCGAGCTGCACGAATAACTCCGCGGCGTGCGCGCTGTCGTGCTGGGCGCGGGCCTGCTGCGCGGCTTGATAGAGGCCGGCGAGATAGAGGCGCGTCACGTCCGCCGTGTCCCCCGACCGCGTCCCCACGCCGCCCGCATAGCTGTAGACCAGGTCGCCGCCGCGGTCGGCGGCTTTGACGATCGCCGCCACGCCGGCGATGCCGATGAGCGCGGAACCCCAAAGCGCGACGCGCGCCACTTGGACTTTGCGTCTGCCCGTCGCCAGGGCCACGATCTCGAGCAACGCGACGACCAGGAAGACGTTGCGCGCCCACTCCCCCGCCTCCTCGTGATCCGTGACCGCCTGGCGGACTCCCGGAATACGCTCGACCGGCCCATGCGCGTCGAGCCCCGAGTGTACCGCCAGCAGCGCCGCAAGTGCACCCAGGAGTAGAAGCGTCGTGGCCGCGGGGGCGGTGAACGGCGCGCGCCCGGTGAGCGAGATCCAACGGAAGATCACGCCAAGAATGAGCAGCACAATCACGAAGTGAACGATGACGGGGTGATACGCGCCAATATTGGGCATGGCGCAAACCTACCGCAGCCAACAAACCGACGCTATCGCGGCCGGATCGCGTCCCTGATAATGTCGTCCACCGCGAACTTGATGAACTCGGCCCGCTTCTCCCGCCGGCGCTGGCTCTCGGCCCGCACGTCGACGAGCCGCCGCTCGATGTCGGCGATCTCGAGGGCGCGGAGCTGGTCTTCCAGATCGAAATGCTGGGTAATCAGCGCTTCGATCTTGCCGCGGATCGCGGGGCGATTGGATTCACTCGCCGTCCGAAACACGCGCTGCTGCGCCCGCGCGTTGGCTTCCAACCCGAACATTTTCCCGACGAGTTGCGCACGGACGCTGTCCCGGCGGCTCAGCTTCTGCACCATGTCGAACTGTACCGTGAGTTGTGCGACCTCCATCCAGTATTGGTCTTGCGCTGGAGGACTCGAAACCGGCACGCCGTCCAAGACCACGATCGGCTGATTGTTCGCGGCATTTGCCTGCTCCCGCAGCGAGTCGAGTCCGTTCACCCGGTCGGGAGCGACGAGCATGAGAAACGCCCGAGCGGCTGCCTCGGCTTCGCGGGGCCGCTGTTGCATGATCTGCTGCACCTGCATCTGCATCGCCTGCGGGTTGGGCATGTCCTGGGCAGCGCCTGACGACGCAGCCAAGAGCCCGAGGACGCCAATCAACGCTTCAGTTCGGCAGGCCATAGTACCGCTCCTGTTCCAATCGAGTGAGTTGGACATCGATATCGAGCATCGCTTTTCCGCCGGTCACGTATCCTGCCGTACCAGACCACGTCGTAGTGGGTGTCCAATGCCTCCCCGGATCAGGAACCACCCCGGACCGCGCGAGCAACACTCCAGCGATGACGGCGGCCGCGGCGAGCGCGAGCGCCGTCCAGACAATCGCCCGCTGGCGACGTGGCGGGAGCGCGAACTCCAATGCCGCGCGACCGCGTTCGACCTGCGCGAGCTCGCGCTGGCACGCGCTGCAGGACTCGATGTGGGACTCGATCTGCGCGGCCCGGTCCTCGGGCACCTCGTCGTACGCGAACAGCAGCAGCTCGTCTGCGGTCGGATGATTCATCGATAGTTCTCCAAGGCCGCGCTGATTCGGGCGAGCGCGGCGCGCATTTGCGTGAGCACCGTGCCGAGCGGCCGGTGGAGCCGGTCGGCAATCTCCTGGAAGGTGAGGCCACGCTGCTGGCGCAACTCGACGACCTCACGCTGTGGCGCCGGCAGCGCGCGCACAGCGTCCCGGACGGCGGATCGCAGTTCCCGCTCCAGCAAGCGGGCATCGGCGGCGTCAGCCAGCGCCGGCTCTCCCGACTCCATCTCGACCGCCGCGCGGCGGCGGACGAGCTCACGCCGCAAGTGATCGCGCCAGACGTTGGCCGCGATGCGGAAGAGGTAGCCGCGCGCGTTGCCGTTGAGCGAGAGTCGGGGCGTCGCCGTCACCAGGCGTGCAGCCACTTCCTGCAGCATTTCCGCGGTCAAATCGGCGTCGCGGCAGCGCGCGCCCAGGAAGTTCCGCAGCGCCGGCGTGTGCTCCGCCAGGAGTTGCTCAGCCGCGATTTGGGTCATGTCACCTAAGAGTACGCGCGAACGGGGTTATTATTTTCCCCTGTGACTATCACCTTCCGATCCCTCCTGGATGACGGCCGCGTCCATGTCTTCGACGGGGCCATGGGCACCATGCTGTACGGCAAGGGCTTCTTCCTGAACGTCTGCTACGACGAGCTGAACCTGAAGCAACCGCGGCTCGTGCAGGAGGTGCACGCGGAGTACGTGCGCGCCGGCGCGGAGATCCTCGAGACCAACACCTTCGGCGCCAATCCCCTGAAGCTGAACAGCTACGGTCTCGCGGACGAAACCGAAAAGATCAACCGCACCGCGGCCGAGCTGGCGCGCGCCGCCGCCGGCGGCCGCGCCAGCATCGTCGGCGCGATCGGCCCGCTCGGCATTCGCATCGAGCCGTTCGGTCCCACGTCGCAGGCGGAAGCGGAGGCCGTCTTCGCCCGCCAGGTGCAGGGGCTGCTCGCGGGCGGCGTCGACGGCTTCATTCTCGAGACGTTCAGCGATCTGGACGAGATCCACGCCGCGCTGCGTGCAGTGCGCGCCGCCTCCGACCTGCCCGTCGTCTGCCAGATGACGATCGGCACCGACGGCCTGACCTATTACGGCACCGATCCCGACACCTACACCAAGCAGCTGGCCGCGTGGGGCGCCGACGTCATCGGCGTGAATTGCTCGGTGGGGCCCGCCGGGGTCCTCGAAGCCGTCGAGAAAATGGTGAAGGCGACCGACAAGCCGATTTCGGCGCAGCCGAACGCGGGTCTGCCCAAGGACGTCGGCGATCGCAAGATCTACCTCGCCTCGCCCGAGTACATGGCGAGCTACGCGCGCCGCATGATCGAGACCGGCGCGCGCTTCGTCGGCGGCTGCTGCGGCTCGACACCGGAGCACATCAAGAAGATCCGCGACTACGTCGCCAGCGTCGTCCCGCGCCAGCCGAGCGTCGTGGTCTCCCGCGTACAGGTGCAGGCGCCCGCGGGGGTGACGCCGACGCCGCTCGCGGAGAAGTCGCGCTGGGGCGCGAAGCTCGCCCGCGGCGCGCTGGTCACCAGCGTCGAGATCGTGCCTCCCAAGGGGGTGGATCCGAAGCCGATGCTGGCGCAATGCCGCGCGCTCAAAGCCGCCGGGGTCGACGCGGTCAACGTGCCCGATGGCCCGCGCGCGCAGAGCCGCATGGGCGTGCTGCCGTCCGCGTTGCTGATCGAGCGCGAGGTGGGGATCGAAACGGTGATCCACTACTGCTGCCGCGACCGCAATCTCCTCGGCATGCTGTCCGACATCATCGGAGCGCACGCCGCCGGACTGCGCAACATCCTGATCATCACGGGCGATCCGCCGAAAATGGGGCCGTATCCCGAGGCGACGGCGGTGTTCGACATCGATTCGATCGGCCTGACGAACCTCGTCTATCGGCTCAATCAGGGCCTCGATCCCGGCAACAACCCGCTCGGCGGCGCGACGCAATGGGCCATCGGCGTCGGAGTAAATCCCGGGGCCGTCGATCAGGATCGGGAGCTGTCGCGGTTCGCTTGGAAAGTGGACGCCGGGGCGGAGTTCGCCGTGACGCAGCCGGTATTCGACGTACACCAGCTCGAAGCGTTTCTGAAGCGCGTCGACCAGTTCAAGATCCCGATCGTGGCGGGCATTTGGCCGCTCATCTCGCTGCGCAACGCCGAGTTCTTGGCGAACGAAGTGCCGGGCGTATCGGTGCCCGAAGAAGTGCTGCAACGCATGAAGAAGGCGCAGGAGAAAGGCAAAGAGGCGGCGCTGGCCGAGGGCGTGGCGATCGCGCGTGAGATGTTCACGAAGGTGAAGCAGCTGGTGCAGGGTGTGCAGGTGAGCGCGCCGTTTGGAAGAGTAGAAGTCGCGCTCCAAGTGTTCGCACCCTAGGGGATGCCTGAGCTCCCCGACATCACGATCTACCTCGAAGCGCTGACCCCCCGCATCGTGGGCCAGCGACTCGAGCACGCGTCTGTCGTCAGTCCTTCCCTGCTGCGTACGGTCGACCCGCCGCTCGTGGCGGCCGAAGGCCGCAAAGTCGTAGCCTTGAGGCGCATCGGGAAGCGCATCGTGTGGGAGATGGAAGGCCAGCTGTTTCTCGTTTTCCATCTCATGATCGCCGGCCGCTTCAAGTGGAGGCCAGCTGGGACGAGCGCTCCCGCCAAAGTGGGACTCGCGTCATTCGACTTCCCGTCCGGAACATTGGTGCTCACCGAGGCGAGCCCGAAGAAACGAGCTTCGTTGCACGTCGTGAACGGCGAAGCAGGACTCGCCGCACACGATCCCGGCGGGCTCGACGTGATGGCAACCGATCTCGCCACGTTCAAGACTCGGCTACAATCCGAATCGCACACGCTCAAGCGCGCGCTCACCGATCCACATCTGTTCGACGGGATCGGCAACTGGTTGTCGGATGAGATTCTGCACGCCGCGAAGCTGTCGTTGTTCCAGCTCACCACAAAGTTGAGCGACGCCGAAATCGCGCGTCTGTATGAGGCAACGCAAAAGACCACACGCTTCTGGATCGAGAAGCTGCGCGCGGAGACGGGAACGAAGTTCCCAGAAAAGGTGAGCGCGTTCAAGGAGGGGATGGCGGTCCATGGCCGCTACAAGGAGCCCTGCCCCGTCTGCGGATCCCCCATCCAGCGCATCCGCTACGCCGACAACGAGGCGAACTACTGCGCGACGTGTCAGACCGGTGGCCGCGTGCTCGCCGATCGGTCGCTCTCTCGATTGCTGAAGGCCGATTGGCCCCGCTCGCTCGAAGAATGGGAAGCGAAGGTCGGAGGGGGCCGCTGAAGATCCGCCGCGCGCTCAGCGCTGACGCGGGCATCGTCGCGCACATTCACGTCGAGTCGTGGAATGTCGCCTACCGCGGCATCATGCCCGACGAGGTGATCGCCAGAACCGACCTCGCCTATCGGACCGCGTTCTGGCACGAGCGCATTGCCGACCGCGATTGGCCCGTCTTTCTCATGGAGGAGCACGGGAAACCGGTGGCTTTTTGCCAGATGATCCCGACCAGAGACGGCGACGATGATCCCAAGCGCGTCGGACATATCACGTCGCTGCACGTTCTGCCGCACGTGCGCGGCAGCGGCCATGGCCATACACTCATGGATCATGTGCTCGCCGAATTTCGACGTCGCGGATTCGAAGCGGTAACCCTGTGGGTGCTCCAGGAGAACTGGAACGCGCGGCGGTTTTACGAAAAGTACGGGTTCGCGCTCGACGGCGGCACGAGAACATATCCGAAGACCGGGGTGCCCGAAGTACGATATCGGATTAGACTTTCGGTCTCACCCTAATCGCCAAGGAGTCGCATCGTGCGTCGCGTTCTGTCCGTAGCGCTATTCCTCGCCGCCGCCACCACTACCGCCGCCGCGCAAGGCCAATTCCAGCCATCCGGTTTCGCCGTCGAAGATCCGGTCCTGCGGCGCATCTGGGCGATCGGCACCGACAGCTCGCAGCTGCCGCATCTCGCCGAGGTGCTCTTCGATTCCCTCGGCCCCCGCCTGACGGCGTCGCCGGGGATGACCGCAGCGCAGAACTGGTTGATCGCGACCTACAACTCCTGGGGCATCACCGCGCGCAAAGAGCAGTACGGCACCTGGCGCAGCTGGCGGCGCGGCACGACGCACATCGACCTCGTCGCGCCGCGGGTGCGCTCGCTCGAAGGCACGGTGCTCGCGTGGAGCCCGCCCACGCCGAAAGGGCGGCCGGTGCGCGCGTCCGTCATCATCATGCCCGACTTCCCCGATACCGCCGCGTTCGTCGCGTGGCTGCCGCAAACGAAGGGCAAGTTCGTGCTGATCTCGTTCATGCAGCCGAACTGCCGCCCCGACGACAGCTGGGAGAAGTGGGCGACGCAAGCGACCGCCGATTCGATGAAGGCTCGGCGCACCGCCGCCCAACAAGCCTTCCAACAGCGCCTCCAGCGTCTCGGCTACCCCACCACAGGCGTGGCCTGGGCAGCCGCTCTCTCCCGGCGCCTGGAAACGGCCGGCGCTGCCGGAATCATCAGCAGTGTGTGGTCACAAGGCTGGGGCGTGCAGAAAATCTTCCAGGCCTACACCGACCGCGCGCCTGTCCTCGACATCGCCTGCGAGGACTACGGCCTGCTCTACCGGCTTGCCGAAAACAAACAGGGACCCGTCATCGAAGTGACCGCGGAGTCGCAGGCGCTAGGTGAGGTCCCGGTCTTCAACGTCGTCGGTGAGATGAAAGGCACGCAGCTGCCCAACGAATACGTCATGCTGTCGGCGCACTTCGATTCCTGGGACGGCGGATCCGGCGCGACCGACAACGGCACCGGCACCATCACCATGCTCGAGGCGATGCGCATCCTCAAGCAGGTCTATCCCAGCCCGCGCCGCACGATCCTCGTCGGCCACTGGAGCGGCGAGGAACAGGGCTTGAATGGCTCCCGCGGCTACGTGCACGATCATCCGGAGATCGTGAGCGGCCTGCAGGCGCTCTTTAATCAGGACAACGGGACGGGGCGCGTGGAGAACATGAGCGCGTCGGGATTCCCCGATGCCGCGGCGAGTCTCGCACGCTATCTCGCGCGTGTGCCGGCCGACATCACCCGCAACATCAAGTTCGGCTTTCCGGGCGCGCCCTCGGGCGGCGGCACGGATCACGCGTCCTTCGTGTCGTGCGGCGCGCCGGGATTCGGCCTCGGGTCGGGCGACTGGGATTACGGCCGCTACACCTGGCACACGAACCGCGACACGTACGACAAGATCAGTTTCGACGACGTGAAGAACAACGCGGCGCTCGCGGCGATGCTGGTCTACCTCGCGTCCGAGGACACGGTGCGGATGTCACGCGAGAAACGCACCGTCTTTGCGCTCACGCCGAGCGGCCAGCCGGGCGCGTGGCCCGAGTGCCGGGACGCGCAGCGCAGCACGCCCTCGCTCGTGCCGGCGCCGCCACCGCCACCACCGCCGGCTCCCAGGCCGTGACATTCGCGGATCATTTCTCGGGCATTTCCGCGGCTTACGCCGCGTTCCGGCCGCGCTATCCGGACGCGCTGTTTGAGTTCCTGGCGCAGGTCGCGCCGGCGCAGGCGGACGCCTGGGATGCGGGAACGGGGTCGGGACAGGCGGCCATCGGATTGGCGCGTCATTTCAACCACGTCATCGCCACCGATGCGAGTAGCGCGCAGCTCGAGCACGCGACACCAGACACGCGGATCAGCTATCGCGTCGCCACGGCGGAAGCGAGTGGCCTGGACAACGCGTCGGTCGATCTCGTCACGGCCGCGCAGGCGCTCCACTGGTTCGACCGCAGCCGCTTCTGGGCGGAAGTCCGGCGCGTGTTACGGCCGGGCGGCGTCATCGCGGTGTGGACCTACGTGCTCTTCGAGATCGCGCCGCCGATTGACGCCATCATCCGCCATTTTTACCGCGGCGTCGTCGGGCCATACTGGCCGCCGGAACGGCGCATCACCGAAGAGCGTTATCAGACCATCGAGTTCCCGTTTTCAGAATTTGCCGCGCCGAACTTCGTCATCGAGCAGGCAGTCACACTCGACGATGTCGCCGGCTACATCCGCACCTGGTCGGCGACACGTGCGTTCGTAAAGCACCATGGCGAGGATCCGGTCGACGGCTTGGTCAACGAGCTGGCGCCGGCCTGGGGCTCTCCGCACCAATCCCGATTGGCGCGCTGGCCGGTGACGATGCGCGTGGGGAGGGTTTCATGAAGGAATGGATCACCAACGTCATCACGCGCGAGCTGAAAGCGCTGCGCCGTGAAATCGAAACGTACCCGAGCGAAGCCGACCTCTGGGAAATACCGGCCGGCATCTCGAATCCCGGCGGCAATCTCGCATTGCATCTCGCCGGCAACCTCCAGTACTTCATCGGCAACGTGCTCGGCAAAAACGGCTATGTCCGCAATCGCGACGCCGAATTTGCGAGCCGCGACGTGCCACGCACCGAGCTGCTGCGCGAAATCGACAACGCGATTGCCGCCGTGCAAACCGGTATGGGCGAGATCAGCGAAGCCGACCTGGCCAAGCCGTATCCCGAGAAGGTCGGGGGCGTCAGTGAGTCGACCGGTGCGTTTCTCGCGCACTTCGCGACCCATCTCGCCTACCACCTCGGCCAGGTGGACTACCATCGCCGCATCATGACGGGCGAGGGAAAGACCGTGAAGGCGATGGCCCTCACAGAGCTCGGAGGAAAGTCTGCATGAATACCAGAACCGTCGGGCGGCCGGAGCCCGACGAGATCCCGTCGCCCTGGGTCGGCTACATCAAGCGCGTCCCGGAGCCCGATCCGGTGATCGTCTGCGCAGCGCAAATCGAGGAAACGGCGAACCTGCTCCGCCCGCTCTCCGACGCTGACGCGATGTACCGCTACGACCGCGGCAAATGGAGCATCAAGGAAGTCGTCGGCCACCTCTCTGATATCGAGCGCATCATGGCCTATCGCGCGCTGCGGATCGCGCGCGGCGACACCACGGCACTGCCCGGCTTCGATGAAAACGCTTACGTACCAGTCGGCAAGTTCGACACGCGCTCGCTCGCCGATCTCGTCGGCGAACTGCGCACCGCACGCGCGGCGACGCTGGCACTCCTCCGGACATTTGACGCGGATGCCTGGGTCCGGCGCGGCACCGCGAATGGCAAGCCGGTCAGCGTCCGCGCGCTCGCGTTCATGATTCCCGGCCACGAGCGGCATCATGTCGAGATTCTCAAAACCCGCTACCGTGTCGGGGGCGGTGCCTAACAAGTAGATTACTGACCGCCTACAACAAGGAAATGTCGTGCTTACGACACTCGTGCTGGCCGCACTCGTACAGCAGCCGACCGCTCCGCCACCGCCGGCCCCGCCGTCGCCGCCACCGATCGACGTTGGCGCCGTCGCGCCGGACTTCTCGATCCCTGGGGCGACGCGCTACGGCACTCTGAAGAATCCGGTTCGGCTCAGCGACTACAAGGGGAAGACGGTCGTGCTCGCGTTCTTCTTCAAAGCCCGAACGCGTGGCTGAACGGTCCAAATGAATGCGTACCGTGATCAGTACGCACAGCTCTTCAAAGACGGCAAAAACGTGGTCCTCATCGCGATCAGCGCCGACCCCGACACGGCACTCTATACGTGGGCGCGCGACGCGCAGTATCCGTTCTTGTTCGCGCAGGATACGGGCCTTGCGGTGGGCAAGATGTACGGCGCCCTGGCGAAGTATCCGGGACTGACGAACCGCAATCTGTTTGTCGTGGGGCCGGACGGCAGAATCGCCTATCGGGCGGTGCCGTTCAGGGAAATCGATCCTACCGCCTATACGGAATTGGGTGCCGCGCTAGCGAAGGTGATGCCGGCGGATACAACTGCGCGGTAGGAGGCGGAAGGGGGCGGTAATGGGACGGTAGGTTACCGCCTCCTTCCGCCCCCTACCGCCGTCTCAAGGGCGGATTCGATGTCTTGGTCCGCTCCAACCCCCGTATACACAACGCGCCCCTTGGCATCCAGCACGGCGATGTAAGACGTGGCCGGTGCCTGGAACGCGCGGACCGCCGCCCCGTTCCCGTCCCAGAGAAACGTGAATGGCATCGGATTCTTCTCGAGATGGCGGCGCACGGTGTTCTTGCTCTGATTTACCGCAACCGCGACGACCACAAACTCGACGCGGTCCCCGTACTTCTTCTGCGCCGCCTCCATGCGTGGCAGCAACTCCGCGCAAATCGGGCACCACGTCGCCCAGAACTCTACAATGACCGGCTTCTTGCCGATCCATTTCGACAGCGCGACCGAATCGCCGTTCAGATTCTCGAGGGTGACAGCGGGCGGCGTTTCGCCAACGGGTATACCGATCACGTCCTGTGCGCACAGCAGCGCCGGAGTTAAGAGCAGCAACCCCACGTACGACGCACGACGCACGACGCACGATGTTACCATACTTGGCCCGCTTTGACGAAATAGTATTCGGCCATCAGCAAGAGAACCACGCCGGCGGCCTTTTTGATCCACGACATCCACACGCCGGCGCGCGGTAACGCGGCGATCGCGCCGGAGAAGAACCCGACCACGACCAGTAGCGCCGTCATGCCTAACGAAAACACGAACAGATACAGGAATCCCAACAACGCGCTGCGGGTTGTAGCTACCCAGGTGAGGACCGCGGCGAATGCCGGCGCGCCACAGGGGGCCGCGACCAGGCCCGAGGTCGCGCCCAACAGAAACACGGCTGGATAGGAGCCGCCGCCGAGGCTGCCGGCCCAGGCGGCGAGTTGCGCGGGCAAGCGAACGGGAATGACCTCGAGCATCGCGAGCGCGAATCCGAGCAGCAGATTCCCGATCACGAGCCGCGCCCAGAAACTCGCGCCGATCGTGCCGAACAGCGATCCCGTCATCCCGGCGATCATGCCGAGCAGCGCATAGAAGAGAGCGAGCCCGCTGACGTAGGTGACCGTCAGGCCGATGGTGCGACGTCGCGTCCGCCCCTCGACGTTGACGCCGGCGAGTGCCCCCGCGGTGATGGGGATCATCGGATAGATGCAGGGATTCAGACTCGTGACGAGTCCCGCGGCGAACAACAACGGCACCGCGACGAACGGGCGATGCTGGAGCGCGTCCGACAAACCGGTCTGCAATATGACGATGGTGACCACGGGCGGGATAATAACTAGTTTAGGCCTCGTGAGCCGCACCGCTCTCCTCGCCGGCGCGACGGGCCTCGTCGGCAGTCACGTGCTCAACTTGCTCCTCGGCGACCCGGAATGGACGCGAGTCGTGACCGTTGGTCGCCGCACCACGGCACGGCAACACGCGAAGCTCGAGCAGCGCGTGCTCGACCTCGGCACGCTCGAGACACTGGGCGACGTACCGCGCCTAAACGATGTGTTCTGCTGCATCGGCACCACCATCAAGCGGGCCGGATCGCAGCCGGCATTTCGTCTCGTCGATCACACCTTCGTCGTCGGTCTCGCGCGGGCGGGACTCCGCGCCGGTGCCACACAGTTTTTGCTGGTGAGCGCCATCGGCGCCGATCCCGCGTCGCGCATCTTCTACAGCCGCGTCAAGGGCGAGACGGAAGCGGCCGTTCGCAAGCTCCCCTATCGCAGCATCCAGATCTTCCGGCCATCGCTCCTGCTCGGCGATCGGGCCGAGTTTCGCCTCGGCGAGCGGATCGCGACACTGGGCGCTCCCATGCTGTCTGTCCTGTTGTTCGGCAGGCTGCGGCGCTACCGGCCGATTCACGCCGCGACCGTCGCGCGCGCCATGGTCACCATCGCGCGCGAGGCCCCGCTCGGGCCGAACGTGTTCGAGTACGCCGGCATGCGCGCCAGCCAGGTCGCGTGACCTCCCTCCCGGATCCATTTCTCGCTGCCGCCATCGCCGAGGCGGAGCAAGGCCAGCGCGAAGGCGGCATCCCGATCGGCTCGGTGATCGTGGCTCAAGGCAAGATCATCGGGCGCGGCCACAATCGACGCGTGCAGAAAGGCAGCGCGGTCCTGCATAGCGAGATGGACGCACTGGAGAACGCCGGCCGGCAGCCGGCGTCGGTCTATCGCCAAGCCACGCTCTACACGACGCTCTCCCCCTGCGCGATGTGCAGCGGCGCGATTCTGCTCTATGGCATCCCGCGTGTGGTCATCGGTGAGAATGAGACGTTTGTCGGCGAAGAGCCATTGCTCAGAAGCCGGGGCGTGTCACTCGAGGTGCGTCAGGACCCGACATGCATCCGCCTGATGACCGATTTCATCCGGACGCACCCCGAGCTGTGGAACGAGGATATCGGCGTCTAGGACCTGCTGCGGCGAACGGCACTTTCTCGAGTAACCGATTCTATCCGAGGGTGGTCCAAAAAGACGCAGCGGGTTTGCTGATGGCCCACAGCAGAGTGCTGATGGCCTCTCAAGAGTGTACCGGATTCACCTCTTCACCAAACCGCCTGCCGAGCGCCTTGAGATAATTGTCGAGGGATCCGTAGTAGCCGAATAGAAACCGCGCCATGAACCGGAAGATGGGGTTGCCGATCCACCCCGCTTCGGTCACGCTCACGCGCGTGCCGTTCGACTCGGGCGTGAGCGCGTACGTCCATGTTCCGCCGAATGCACCACCGGCTTTGGGATCGATCTGGGTCACAATCTTCCGCGGTGGGGATGATTCGAGCACGATAAGCGGCACGTCGAAGCCACCCACCTTCTGACGCCAGACTTCGTGCCCGTCGCGATCCGGCAGCCGCTCCGATTTCTGCAAGGCGGGAAACCAGGCAGGAGCGCCGCCAATATCACGTACCACCTTCCAGACGCTTTCCGGCGGCTGCCGCAGCGTTATCGTGCTCGTGGCGTGGTGCTCGCGAGCGACAAACACGCCGATCAGTGCCATCAGGGCGAAAAAAACCGCGAGGATGCCCATGACCACGAGCAACCACTTCATGGCCGTTGATAATACCTTTCGGCATGACCGCCGATAGTGTCCGCCTCGACAAATGGCTGTGGGCCGCGCGCTTCTTCAAAACGCGCGGCCTCGCCACCACAGCCGTGGCGGGTGGGAAAGTTCACCTGAACGGCACGCGCGCAAAACCCGCGAAGCCCGTCCAGCTCGGCGACGAGCTGCGCATCCGCATTGGACCCTATGACTGGCTTGTCACCGTCCGGGCCGTAACGGAGCGGCGCGGTCCACCGAAGGACGCGCAGCTGCTCTACGACGAATCGCCGGAGGGGCGCACGGTGCGAGAGCGGCTCGCGGAAGCTCACAAAATCGCGCCGGCCCCCACCTATCGCGGCAAGGGCCGGCCGACCAAAAAAGACCGCCGCAAGCTAGAAGAGTTTCTGTAGCCGCACGTCGCCCGAGCCGGTCTCGACCGACAGCCGGCCCTTCCCGTCGCCCAACGTCCCCGTCACGTGGTCGTGCTCGATGCGCCGCACCTGCAGCGTCAGGCCGCCGAGATCGATGTCACCACTCCCGGTATCGAGATCCACTTCGGCGCCGACCGTGGGCGGAACCTTCAGCGTTACGTTGCCCGAACCCGTCTCGATGTGGACCGAGCGGAATGTCGTCACGAGTGCGATGTCGACGTCTCCGCTCCCCGTCTCGAACGACAGCTCGTCCCCGGACGTGCCGGTGGCGTCGATATTGCCGGAGCCGGTCTCGACGTGGACGCTGGCGGCTTTGGCGTCGCTCACCGTGACACTGCCCGACCCGGTGTCGAGCCGCAAGCCGGATCCATCGACGCCCGAGACCGTGATATCGCCCGATCCGGTCTCGAGATTCACGTCGCCCGACGCGGTGCGCAGGTCGACGTTCCCCGAGCCCGTCTCGACGCGGAGTGAGCCCTTGGTGCGATCGGCGGCGACATCGGCGGATGCGACGTAGACGCGAATCGCGCCGTCCACGTTGCTGACGAACGCTTTCCCCACGCCAAGGTAGAGCGCGATGTTCTTGCCCCTTGGGACACTCACCCGCAGGTCGGCGGAGGCCTCGAGGCCGTCGTGGCCGCGGCCGGTGATGCGCACTTCGTGGCCTTCACGGTACCAGCCGCTGCGCTCGTGCCGTCCATGCTCCTCGCCGAATGTGCCATCGTCGCGCACGCGCAGTGTCGTATTCCACCCGCGGCCCCACTCGGGCATCACGATGACGTCGTCGGGATAGATGATCCGCAGCGTCTCGCGACCGCGCAGCGGCCCCGATTGGATGTCGAGCTTCGCCGCGTCCGCACCCTGGCGCTGGACTTCGACCGTGACGTCGCTGCCGGTTCCGGCTTCAACGCGCAGCTCGCCGACGAGGTTGTAGATCGCGACGGAATCGCCTTTGAGGACGTGACGTGAGGTTTGAGCGGCAGCAGGGAGGGAGAGGAGGGCAACAGCTGAAACGAGCAGCAGCGCAGGACGGATCATAGCGGCTCCACAAGGAGTTGGCTCAGGTTGGATAGCGCAATAAGTGCAAGGGTTGCAGCTTTGACTCTATGGAAGATTGGCTGCTTTGGTTTCTGTTGGCCATCGCGCTGTTCGTGGGAGAGATGTTCACAGCGGGCTTTTGGCTCGCCTGCCTGGCGGTGGGGGCGGCCGTAGCGGGCGTGGTGGGGCTGATCCCCGGCCTCGGATTCGTACCGCAGGGCGTCGCGTTCGCCGCTGCCAGCATCGTCAGCATGGCGGGGCTGCGCCCCCGGCTGATGCACTACTTCCAGCTCGGACCCGGCTCCGAGCTCCGGACCGGCGTGGACGCGCTGCTCGGCAAGACCGGGACCGTGACCGAGCGCATCGCCCCGGGGCTGCCGGGCCGGGTGAAAGTCGAAGGCGAGGACTGGCGCGGTGCCTCCAGTGACGCGACGGTGCTCGAGCCCGGCACGCAGGTCACGATTATTCAGGTGGACGGCACGACTCTCATGGTTGAGAAGGAGTTCTGAGCGATGGGTCCTGGCACTATCCTCGTCGCCGCGGTCGCGTTCGGCGTCATCGTCCTGATCTCGAAGAGCATCCGTGTGGTGCAGCAGGCGCAGACGATGATCATCGAGCGGCTCGGCAAGTATCACAAGACGCTCGCGTCGGGGATCAACTTCGTTCTCCCCGTAATCGACCGTCCCCGCTCCGTGGATTGGCATCAAACGATCATCACCCCGGCGGGCGACAGCTATTCGCGGCGCTTCCGCACCGAGCGCATCGACCTGCGCGAGACCGTGTACGTCTTTCCGCGCCAGAACGTGATCACCAAGGACAACGTCGTCGTCGAGATCGACGCGCTGATCTATTCGCAGATCACTGACCCCGTGCGGGCGACCTATGAGATCGCTAACCTACCCGACGCCATCGAGAAGCTGACGCAGACCACGCTGCGCAACGTGATCGGCGAGATGGAGCTCGATCACGTGCTGTCCTCGCGCGATACGATCAATGCCAAGCTGCGCGCGATTCTGGACGAAGCGACGCACAAGTGGGGCTCCAAGGTCAGCCGCGTCGAGCTCAAGGACATCAACCCGCCGCGCGACATCCGCGACGCGATGGAGAAGCAGATGCGCGCCGAGCGGGAGCGGCGTGCGACGATCATCACGGCCGACGCCGAGCGGCAGTCGCGCATTCTCGCGGCGGAAGGCATCCGGCAGTCGGAGATCAACACCGCCGAGGGTGACAAACAGGCGAAGATCCTGCACGCCGAAGCGGAAGCGGCGGCGCGGCTCAAGGTCGCCGAAGCAGAGGCGCAGGCGATAGAGCGGATCACCGCCGCGATCAAGGGCACGGGCGGTGATCCCGCGCAGTACCTGATCGCCATCCGTTACATCGAAACGCTGAAGGAGATGGTCTCCGGCCAGAACAATAAAGTCGTCTACATGCCCTACGAGGCCACTGGCGTGCTCGGGTCGCTTGGCGGAATACGGGAGATGCTGGCGCTGGGCCCGTCCGACAAGAAGGCGTGAACCCACTCACCCAGCTCTCCGAAGAAGAACGGATGTTTCAGGGCGCGGTGCGCGACTTCGCCGAGGCCGAAGTGCGCCCGCGCGTGTGCGCCATGGAACAGGCTGCGCAGCTCGACCCGGCGCTCATCCCGAAATTCTTCGAGCTCGGCCTCATGGGGATCGAAATCCCTGAGGCGCACGGCGGCGCCGGCGGCAGCCTGTTCATGACCGTCCTCGCTGTCGAAGAGCTGTCCGCCGTAGATGCGTCGACCGCAATCTTCGTCGACGTCCAGAACACACTCGTCAACGCGCTCCTCCTCAAATGGGCTTCCGACGACATCAAGCAGCGGTACCTGCCGCGCCTGGCGAGCGAGGTCGTCGGTGCATACGCGCTTTCCGAAGCGGGATCGGGCTCCGACGCATTCGGTCTCCAGACCAAGGCCACCAAGCAACGCGACGAGTGGATCCTCGACGGCAGGAAGCTCTGGATTACGAACGGCGCTGAGGCGGGGCTATACATCATCTTCGCGAATACCGATTTCACGAAGGGCTACAAGGGCATTACGGCGTTCGCGGTGGAGCGCGCGTTCAAAGGCTTCAGCGTCGGCAAGAAAGAGGACAAGCTCGGCATCCGCGCGTCGTCCACGGCCGAGCTGATCCTGGACCATTGCGAGGTGCCGGGGGCGAACCTGATTGGGGAAGTCGGACACGGCTACAAAGTCGCGATCGAGACCCTGAACACGGGCCGCATCGGGATCGGCGCGCAGATGATCGGCATCGCCCGGGGCGCGCTCGAACCGATCGCCGAGTTTCAGGGCGTGCAGTTCCAGCTCGCGCAGGCCGCCACGGAGCTCGAGGCGGCGCGGTTGATGGTTTACAACGCGGCTCGGCTCGAAGACGCGGGGGAGTCGTATACGAAGGAAGCGGCGATGGCGAAACTGCTCTCCTCACAGGTCGCCGAGCGCGTGACCTCGCTCGCCGTCGAGTTGTTCGGGGGATATGGCTATACGAAGGAGTATCCGGTCGAGAAGTTTTATCGCGACGCGAAGATCGGAACGATCTACGAAGGCACGAGCAACATGCAGCTCAACACGATCGCGAAACTCCTGCTCAAGTGACCTGCGTCACGCTCATGGACTCTTCTTGGGGGTAGGATGTTGCCCCTCCATGGGAGGCTGAACATGAAACGCTCGTTGCTGGTGGCAGCAGCGCTCTCCGTTGTGTTCGTTGTGCCGGCGTTCGCCCAGGGACATGGGCACGGCCCGAAGAAAGAGTTTGTCGTGGCCCCCGATCGCGCCGTGTCGGTTACGCGCCAGGTGCTCGTGCGACAGGGTTACGAGGTGGTTCGCATCGAGACGATGGGCAATGACGAGGTCGTCTACTACCGCCGCGGCAATATGGGTCGCGGCAAGGGCAAAGGACCGCGGATGAAGATGATCATTCGGCGCGTGGAGAACCGGGTCGTGTTCGTGGATACGCCGGATGCAGTGTTGGTGGACATCAATGTGAGGCTGAAGCTGTAGCCGGCGGCTACGGCTGAATCACCCGCACCACGTTATCCAGTTGGCTCGGCACGTACACGCGCCCTGTGGACGGATCGACTACGGCCGCCTTCGGGGTCT
>WNGC01002873.1_pt1 | contig 23876 bp, 25 predicted proteins | sample 5400051 | NCBI WGS metagenome assembly WNGC01 (sample SAMN13153368, study PRJNA577476) | soil metagenome | isolation source: 20 cm soil or saprolite under grassland replicate 2 | place: USA:California | collected 2016-06-15
CTCACTCACTACGGCCGTCTCTTTCCTTAACTCTCTGTGACCCGCGAGCTTCCGCCGCTGTCCTCGATCGAGGACGTTCGGCGCTATGACGTTGACTCGAAGAATCGCCTGCACAGCGCATCCCACCGGGAGATCCTCGGCGGACTGACCACCGACATCTACTTTGTCCGCACCATCGAGATCCTCAGGTCCCTGGGGCTCGCCGATGTCCCGGTGGCCGCCGAGATCTTTCCGGGCCGCGACGGGATCTGCGTGGGGGTCGAGGAGGTTCGCTATCTCCTCCGCGACAGCGGGGCGAAGATCCAGAGCCTCGCCGAGGGCGAGCGGTTTTCCGCGCGGGAAGTCATCATGCGCATCGAAGGTCCCTATGCGCGGTTCGGGATGTTCGAGACGGTGCTCCTCGGCATGCTGGCCCAGCCGAGCGGATGGGCCACCGCGGCCCGCGATGTCGTGGCGGCGGCCGGAGAGAAGCCCGCGTACGTCTTCGGCGCGCGCCACGTTCATCCGGCGGTGGCGCCGGTGCTGGAGCGGTCGGCGTTGATCGGGGGGATGCGCGGGGCGGCCTGCATCCTGGGCGCGAAGCTCGCCGGGCAGGAGCCGGTCGGCACGATGCCGCACGCCTTCATCCTGATCGTGGGCGATACGGTGCGCGCGGCAACTGCCTACCATGAACGGATGCCCGCCGGAGTTCCCCGGCTGGTGCTCGTCGACACGTTCACCGACGAGGCGGTGGAGGCCCTGCGCGTCGCCGAGGCCCTTGGCCGGAAGCTCGATGCCATCCGGCTGGACACTCCACGGGAGCGGGGGAGCGTGACGCCGGACCTGGTCCGTGAAGTTCGGGCGAGGCTCACACTGGCCGGTCACGGCAACGTCCAGATTTTCGTCTCCGGCGGGCTGACCCCCGAGCGCATGCAGGCGCTGTCCGAGGCCGGCGCGGACGCATTTGGCGTGGGTAGCTACGTCAGCGCGGCGCCCCCCATCGACATGACCATGGACCTCCGGGAGATCAACGGCAGGCCCATCGCCAAGCGCGGCCGGACGCCCGGCCGGACGCCCACGACGCGGCTGCGGTCCTGAACGCCCGCGATTGACACTCTTCTCCGGCGCTCCGTATAATGAGGGCGCACCGACGGCCCGCGCGAGTTCGTTGCCGGGCTATGACGTGCCGGGATGGCGGAACTTGGCAGACGCGCACGTTTGAGGGGCGTGTGGGGTAACCCGTGGGGGTTCAAATCCCCCTCCCGGCACCAATCGCACAGTCACGATCGAGGTCGGGAATCCTTGGGGGGGGCTCCCTCGCAGGTTGGAATCAACTTGCTCTGATTGGGCTTGAGCGGGCCTAGGCCATCGTCGGCTCCGCACTTTCATTCAGCCCATGAGCCGATTCTTGCGTGGACTCTCAACCGAGGTTCGGTTCGCCATCCCTTGCCGCGTCTTAGCGTGGCGTAGCCAGTGTGAAGCCCATGAGTGAGAAATGACCATCGGTGCCGAGCACCCGGGTTAGCCCGAGGCGCTTCATGATGGCAAAGCTGGTACAATCGGTAAGGCTGAACTTTTGGTCATCAAACTTCTTAAAGGTTTCCCATGCCGCCGCAGAGTCCTCTCTTGTCACCGACGCAATTTGGACCGCTGCGCTCGCACGAATATTGTCTCCAAAATGAACTGCCGCCGGATGGCCCAGTTCCATCCGGATCAGTGTCACTGTTTCATCGAAGACGTAATCGCTCGTGACAAGCGGAAGCGCATTCCGGCGCAGCCATCGCGCTACGTTTCCATGATGGCGGTCACGGCTGTCGGCGGCAGCGTACCATCCGCCGGTGTCAACGAAGACGCGTTCCACGCGGGCCCGGGCTGCTAACGCGATCGGCGACGATACAGAATGTCATCATGCTGACGTGCGCGGGTTCTTCCCCGGCCTATTCCAATGATAGATAAGACCGGGTCGCGGCCGGATCGGGTGTTGGTAGGGACTGCGGCTACCCGAACAAACTCGCGGATGACGGCCGACAAGCTCTTTCGCTCTCGAGCGGCACGATCGCGCAGGTAGTCGTACTGCCACTCCTCAAGGACGATATTCGTACGTTTCATGATTACACATTACACAATGTGTATCCTCCCGTCAAGGCCTTCACGGCCGATTTCAGGCTGCGGGTTGGCGGCATTCAGGCAACCATCACGACGCCACCGATATTTGGTAAAGACCAAATCCCCCTCCCGGCACCATCTAGTTTAGCCGCGACTCCGGATCTTGTCCTCTCGTAGTTGCAGTTCCACACAAGCCTACTTTTCCACGACTCTGGGAACTACCGTATGAGGGAACTCCAGTTTAGCAGCTGCGCCAAGCCTTCAAACGCAGCGCTTTCGCGAGTACTCCTTTGAAGTGGCCCACCAAGGGTTTCAGTTGTTCGAATGGGACTTTGGGATTCAATATGGCTGTTCACCAGGAGAGCTTGTGGGGATAGTGTTGCGGAGAGCTACGGACGCGCATCATCCGAACATCTGGACATTCAACGTCGATAATGTCTTGAATGGGGCGCCCGCAAGACCGGGTTGTAGTGATTTGGAGATCATGGCGGGTGGCTCATTAACCGCTCGCATCGTTGGTGTTGCCACTCCATCAAATCGTGAAGCGCATTTCGTGATCACAACCCTGCTGTGCGGAGGAAGTTGTGCCGGCTACTGGATGGAAGCCTTTCGTTTTGATGGACGGCGCGTCACCAGTAGTCTGAAAAGGTCCCTGGGGCTTGGTGGAGTGAAATTCACATTTCCGAGACTTGCTCTCTACCGTAATGATGGCTACAAGGAGTGCCCTTCCCACTGGACAAGATTCACCTATCGATGGCTGGAAGCCGCCTACGCCTTGATCGATACGACTACATACACAAGTCCAATCTGCTCTTTTGGTCCAACAACCAACTGGCCGCCCGATCCCTGAGGGCGGAATGAGAGTACCGTGGCCGCGTTGCGTTCCACGCCCGATCAAGTATTGCTCGGGTCTGGCGGGGTTGGGGACTGCCGTGCGTATCAACCAGATGGACTGCTCTTGGCGGAGGCACCGGTTAGAGGGGTGACTTGAAGTCAAGCATGGGCGTGGTCTTCCTCCAAGTATCCACTCGCCTCAGCCCGCGTGAGCACCGCCTGGATCGTCTCAACCAGGGTCCGAGCCGACTCCACCGTGAGTTCTACGGCGACCCGCGCGCCCGGCCCCTGCGCCTCATTCACAAAGTCGATATTCAAAGCATGCTCCAGCGGGAGGCTGAAAGGGTGGTCATAGGACACGTTCGCCTGGCGCACGGTGAACCACCCGCCCGCGCCCTTGCCTCTGCCCTCGACCTCCACCTGCCTGGCGATCATGGTGCACATTGTCGGCCTCCTCCCTACTGTCAACCAAGATGCTTCTGAAAGAAGACAAAAACCTTCTGCCAGCCGTCCACCGCCTGCTGCTGCCGATAGGCCGGCCGGTCATAGTAGAAGAAACCATGACCCGCATTCGGGTACATGTGAAACTCATAGGTCTTGCCGCACTTCTTCAGTTCCTCCTCGTGGCGGGTCACCTGTTCGGGCGTGGGGCCCTTGTCCTCCTCACCAAAGAGGCCCAGGAGCGGGCAGGATAGGTCCTTGGTGTAGTCGATCGGGGCCACGGGCTGCTTGGGCGTGAGTTCCTCTCTGGACATTACTACACGCCCGCCCCAGCAGTCCACGGCGGCGTCAAAGCCTTTCGCACGACACGCCGTGAGATACGCGTGTCGGCCGCCCGAACAGGTGCCGAAGACACCCACTTTGCCGTTGACGTAGGGGAGCGAGCGCAGGTATCGCATTGCGCCTCCAATATCGCCCACGACCTGGTCGTCGGGCTCGCCCCCTGCTGCGCGTACTTTCGCGGCCACGTCCTCTGGGGTGCCGTGGCCATCGCGGAAGTAAAGATTGGGAGAGAGCGCGGAATAGCCGTGGTGTGCAAACCTGCGCGTGGCCTCACGGTACCATTCGTCCCAGCCAGGCAGGTGGTGGATCAGCACAACGCCAGGAAAGGGGCCAGGGCCCAAGGGTCGGGCAAAGTAGGCGTTGATGACGTCCCCGCCGGCGCCGAGCATCGTGACGGTCTCTGCAAGCATCCCTTCATACATGTCAGTCTGGTACATGGCTCCTCCTCTTCCATCGGGGTTTCGGTCGCAACTCGGCTTTGATCGTCTGGCCTTCGACCAGCCAGAAACTGCCGCGTCGTTTCATCGCTTGGAGCGTCGGGAAGTAGCCGAATCGCGCCGTCTAAATCTTACCGTGAGGCTTATCGTCACGCCATGGATGATCATACTAGCAGAGCTAAACGTCTCTCGAAGGAGGAACGCCAGGCGATCGCCCGCAAGGCCGTTCAGGCACGGTGGGAGAAGGCGAGGCGGAAGAAGGCAGCGAAAAGGGAGTGAGCATCCGCTTTGTCTCGTCGGGTGCGGCTGGGGGACCTCGTCCGAGCAAGCCACCGGCGACTGAGCTGGCGTCGCCCCCTTTCGGAGACAAGACTGGAACCGTTCAGAGGAACCGGGGAGGCGGATTCCATCGGACCGGCGGCTCTGCCGTCGTGCCGGCCTTGATGGTTATCGTGGCCAGAAACGCTAAGCTGCCCACGCCAGCCATTAAGCTCGCGACCTGGAACGTCAATGGGATCCGGGCGCGTCAGGGCGAGGTCCAGCAATGGATCGAGCGCGAGCGTCCGGATGTCGTCTGCCTGCAGGAGATCAAGGCGGAGTCCAACCAGGTGCCACCTGCACTGTGTGAGATGGAGGGGTACTGGTGCTATTGGCACGGCGGCAAAGGCTACTCGGGCGTCGGTCTTCACGTCAGCAAGGAAATCGCACCCCAACGGCCGCTGTTCGTTCATCCCGCGTTCGATTGCGAGAATCGAATCGTTGTGACTGAAGTCGCGGGCATCACCATCGGGTCGGTCTATGTGCCCAACGGCGGTCGAGACTTCGCGGCGAAAATGCGATTCCTCGAAGCGCTGGACGAATACGCCGCGTCGTTCCAGACCGAGGTTGCGGGAGAAGTACGCCAACTCGTGCTGTGCGGGGATATGAACGTAGCGCGGTCGGATCTTGATGTACATCCGAAAGAGCGCAAGCCCCGCGCGATTGGACAACTTCCTGAGGAGCGCGCGCTGATCGAGCGGATCCTGAGCCGCGGCCTAGTGGACCTGGGTCGCACCCTCGACCCGAACAACGACCGTCTCTTCACCTGGTGGGCGCCCTGGCGCAACCTGCGACAGCGGAACATCGGGTGGCGCCTCGACTATGTGTTCGTGAGCATCTCGCTGGCAGCGCGGGCAACCGCCTGCTTCGTCCAGAAAGAGGTGGGTACCAGCGACCATGCGCCTGTGCTGGCCCGCTTCAGGTGAACGCAGCACGCCCACATAGCGAAGTCCGACAGCGCCAAACTGACCCAGCCCTCCGCGGAGGGCCGGCACCGCATGGCGTTAAGCAACTTCCCAGGCGCCGCCGATGTTTGGCAAAGACGAAATCCCCCTCCCGGCACCATCGTTATCGACAGAGAAGGCCTCGTCCGCCACTTCGAGAACCGACTTAAGTTCCCCCGCATTTCCGCCCACAGGTGCTCTCCCTTTTGCCAGAGCGTGGTCACGCCAGCCCCCTCGGGCGAGCAGCTCGTGCGCCCGAGCACGTCAGTCTCCAGCTTTCGCCATATCCCGCAGGTGCGGGCAGGAGCCCAGAACGAGACTCCCGAAGAAGGGAAACGAAAGGGGCTGTTCCTTCTTCGGACCACTGAATCCCCGCGGTTGTGACCTCTATTTGACGTTCGTCGAAGGGAGGACCCACATGACGGACTCCAAGGTTCCGCGCCGGCGACTCCTCCGGACGGGACTGTTAGTCGGTGCAGGAGCAGCATTTGGCGGCCGGTGGACGGCCGCCCCCCCCGGGAACGCAACCGGTCTTCTTCCTACGGCGGCGGCGGCCCCGATGACTCCGGTCAAGGGCGGTACACTGAAGGTGGCGCAGATCGGCGACCCGCCGACGCTCGATATCATGGCGTCGACAGCAGACGTCGTCACGAACGACACGCAGGGCATCTTTGAGGGTTTCTTTGCGCTGGACGCCAATGGCAATGCACAACCGGTGCTCGCCACAGGAGCGCAGTGGTCGAACGGGAACCTAACCCTCACCCTCCCCCTGCGTACCAACGTGCTCTTCCACAACGGCGCCCAGATGACCGCCGCTGACGCCGTCGCCTCGTTTCAGCGGTGGTTGCGACTCGCACCGCTCGGGCAGTCGACCGCTTCCGCCGTCAAGGAAGTGAACGTGAAAGACCCGCATACGATAGTCGTCCAGCTCTCGCGGCCGCTGGGCCTTCTCCCCGTGTACCTGGCGAGCGCGAACGCGATGGCCGCGGTCATGCCTGCGTCGATCCTGGGATGAAGACGGGCCAATACGACCTCGCGTTCTCCCTGCCGCCGGACCAGTACGCGCAGGTGAAAGCGACACCAAGCCTTCGGGTGGCGTTCCTCAAGCCGGCCGAGTGGTTCATCTTCAACCTCAACAAGAAGGCTCGGATGTTCACCGACCTGAGGATGCGGCAGGCGTTTCGCAAAGCCCTCGATCATCAGCCCATCATGGAAGCCGCCTTCGGCCCGCAGGAGTTTTGGAGCATCGCCTCACCGACAATCGGCTACCTGGCCTACGCGGATGACAAAACCGGGGCGGAGGTCTTCAATCACCAGGACATCGCCGGCGCGAAGGAGCTCCTCAACCAGGCCAACTACAACGGACAGCCGCTCGTGTGGCTGACGACGAAGAACTACGACTACATGTACAAAGGTGCGCTCGTCGCCAAGTCACAACTCGAAACCGCGGGATTCAAGGTCGACCTTCAGGTGATGGACTGGGCGACGCTCGTCCAGCGGCGGGGGCAGCCCGAGATCTACGACGTGTTTCAGACCGGCATGGGCGGCGCGCCGGCCATTCCGCCGGCGATGGACGCGTTTGTCGTGGACAAATGGCCGGGGTGGTGGTCGAACCCCAAGAAAGACGCGGCGATGCAGAAGTTCGAAGGCAGCGTGAGCCTTGCCGACCGCAAGGCGGCCTGGTCGGAGGTCCAGCGGTTGTTCTACGAGGACGCCGTGGCGATCAAGGTCGGTGACTTCTACGACTTCTTCGTGATGCAGAATAAGGTGCAGGGATTCACGGCGGTAGACTACCCGCCGTACTGGAACATCTGGCTCGGCAGCTGACACGTCTCGAGACCGCGTACCGCGCAGGCGTCCGAACCGACTGCCCGGTACGTGTTTCTTTCCGAGCGACTGAACAGCGGTCGATCGTCGGGAATCGCCCGTGGACGGATCCGCGCGGCACCCCGCAATCGGCGGCCGGCCCCCGTGACGCGGGAGGCCACCTGTGACGAGGTTCATATTCCGCCGGCTGGTCTCGGTTGTTCCGGTGCTGCTCCTCGTCGCGGTGTTTGCGTTCTTCCTCGTGCACCTCACGCCCGGCGATCCTGCTGCCTACATGCTCGGACCGCTGGCCACGCCGGCGCAGATCCACCAGCTCCGGGAAGCCCTGAACCTCAACGTGCCGCTGCCGATTCAGTTCGAACGCTGGTTTCTCGGGGCGCTGCGGGGCGACCTGGGAGAGTCGCTCTTCATGTCCATTCCAGTGCCGCTCGCAATCTGGCAGCGCGCCGCGCCGACGCTGCTCCTGACCCTCATGGCGGTCGCCATCGAGATCCTGATCGGCGTGTCGGCCGGCGTCGTGGCGGCCACCCGGCGCAACACCTGGGTGGATCAGCTGGCCATCGCGCTCACGTCTCTGGGGCTCTCCATTCCGAGCTTCTGGCTTGGTCTCAACCTGATCTTCTTCTTCGGCGTCTATCTCCGGGCGCTGCCGGTCGCCGGGTACGTCCCGCTCAGCGTCAGCTGGATTGGGGCGATTCAGTCGGTGCTCATGCCGGCGTGCGCGCTCGGGTTTATCAGCTCGGCGCTGGTCGCCAGGATGACCCGCTCGAGCATGCTGGAGGTTCTCTCGCAGGACTTCGTGCGCACCGCCCGGGCGAAGGGCGTTGCGGAGCGCGGGGTCATCTGGCGGCATGCCCTGCGGAACGCGATCCTGCCCGTGATCACCGTCGTCGGGAACAGTTTTGCCATCCTGCTTGGGGGGTTGGTGGTCACTGAGCAGGTGTTCGCTATCCCCGGCGTGGGGCTGCTCGTCATCAACGCGGTCCTGCACCGCGACTATCCGGTCATCCAGGGCGTCCTCCTTTACATCGTCACGCTCTACGTGTTTATCAACGTCGGCATGGACATCTTTTACGCGCTGGTGGATCCCCGCATCAAGTTCGGATGAGCGTCGAGCGGGCGGTCGCCATCGCGGGAGGCGGGGCGGCGCTGCGCCTGGGTGCAATTCGGCGACGGAACCTCTGGCAACTCTTCCGGCGCAGCCGCCCCGGGATGACCGGCGCGCTCCTCGTCGCGATTGTCGCCGTGGCCGCGCTCGCCGCACCGTGGATCACGCTGAGAGATCCCCTGGCGCTGCGCCCCGCCGTGCGCCTCCTTCCCCCCGGAGGAGCTTACTGGTTTGGGACCGATGACTTTGGTCGCGACCTGTTCAGCCGCGTCGTGTACGGCTCACGGCTCTCCCTCGAAGTCGGCACGCTGGTCGTGCTCTGCAGCGGCGTCTTCGGGATCCTCGCTGGGATCGCCGCGGGATACTTCCGTGTCGCGGATGCCGTGATCATGCGGATGGTCGATGCGCTGCTCGCCATTCCACCGGCCCTCCTGGCCATCGCCCTCATGGCCGTGCTCGGCCCTCGCGTCAGCAACGTGGTTGTGGCGTTGACGATCGCCTACGTGCCGCAACTCACGCGCGTCGTGCGCTCGCAGGTGCTGGTGCTCAGGGAAGCGATGTTCGCGGAAGCCGCGAGATCGGCCGGGGCCTCGGATCGCCGGATCGCCTTTCTCCACGTGCTCCCCAATGCGTGGTCGGTCGTGATGATCCAGAGCACCGTCACGTTTGCGGACGCGGTGCTGACGGAGGCAGGGCTCAGCTATCTGGGTGTCGGCGAGCCGCCGGGCGTGCCGTCGTGGGGGAACATCTTGAGCGATGGGCGTAATTACATGATCCAGGCCCCTTGGATGACGCTGTTCCCGGGGGTCGCCATCGTGGTGTGCGTGTTGGGACTCAATCTTCTGGGGGACGGTCTCCGTGACGTGCTCGATCCGCGGTTCCGCGACTGGTAGGTGTGGAGGCTGTGCAGGGCGCTTTCTCTTTCGTTTGCTCCGCTACGCGGTACCCCACGCCCGCCGAAGGAAACGGAACCAGTTGCCGTGCATGATGGCTGCGATGTCGTCTGCCCCATACCCCCGCTGCGCGACCAGCCCCGCGATCTTCTGCAGATCGGCGATCGTATCCAGGTCATGGGGGGATCCCTCGCGGCCGAACCCCCCGTCGAGATCTGTCCCGATGGCGGCGTGACGGCTCGATCCCGCGATCTGGCAGATGTGGTCGATGTGCGTCACGACGTCCGCAAGCTTGATGGCCTCGTTGCTGTCGCCGTGCCTCCACCCGGGCTTGATCATCCAGCAGTCCAGCGCGACGCCGATGACGCCGTCCCGCCCGACGATGGCGCGGATCTGTTCGTCGGAGAACTGCCGTTGATGGGGCGCGAGCGCGCGGCAGTTGTTGTGGCTCGCCATGACCGGGCCGGGATGCTGAGCAAGTGCCTCCCAGAATGCCTGATCGGAGCAGTGCGTGAGGTCAAGGGTGACCCCCACGCGCCCCATTTCAGAAAGGAGCGATTTCCCTAATTCGGTCAACCCGATCTCGGTGCCCGTCCCGCCGGCGTATCGTCCCGGCCCGAAGTGACTGAGCTCCAGCAGACGGAGCCCGCCCTCCCACCACTCCTGCAGATGCGCCGGCTCGAGGATGGGGTCCGCCCCTTCCATGCTGATGACGAAGCCCAGGGGAGGCGTGGGTGCGTTCCCCTCAGCCGCATCATCAGGATGCGCCGCATCCCACGCGGTCCACTCGGCGATATGGGCCTCGAGCTGCGCGGCGCCGCGGATCACGCGCACGTGGCCCTGACGCTCCAGCGCATGATAGTAGGCCAGCTGCCCTTTGGCGATCCCGCACGCCTGCGCAGGCGTGGCAAAGTCGAGGTGGGGCTCGGGGCGCCCCGTCGCCCGCGCAAGGACGGTGGCAAAGCTGAGGGCGATTCGGCCCCGGCGCATTTCCGGGAAGGCCACCGTCCCTTGCCCGCGTCCCTTGCCGGGGGTCGCCTCCTCTTGCGCGCGGATCGTGTAGACCGACCTCAGGAGGTCGCGATTCCATTGGAGCGCGTTCCACGACAGGTCGAGGTGGCTGTCGGCGATGAGCATGCGATTCCTCCTTCTAGGGCATGCGATGAAGGGCGCACGACAGAGCGGCCTGATACAGGTGCGATTTACTTCAATGAGAGCGCGACATCGCCTGCCACCTCGGGTTGGTCCGCGGCCAGAGGGGACTCTATACGACCTCCAGGACCCCGTCGATGCCTGGTAGAGACGAAATCCTCCTCCCGGCACCAATCGTACGGTAACGGTTGAGGTCGAGGATCCCTGGGAGGGAGCCCCCGCAGGCCGCGGCGTTCCGGTCCCGCGTGTGCATGCTGGGAATGCCCCGCAGGATGGTCTCAAACCCTTTCTGAATTAGGGTTGAGAGGGAGCGCAGGAAGAAATCGCGACGCGGGGAGAGGGCCATGCCGCTGACGTTGGGGGATGCGCTTCGACTTGGCGTCATCGAAACACGATGCGGCAGAGACTGGCGCGGATCGAGGAGGCGCTCGCCGTGCGGCTCGGCAGCGCGGACGTGCGTGAAGATGGCTCTCGTGAGCGAGATCGACGGCCTCAACATCCTGGCATCCGCCCAGGGCGAGTCCGCGGTGGCGTCGTGACGGGCGGGGGGACCCCTGCCGGCGTCACGGCGCTGGCGCTCGACCGGCTGGAGAAGACCGCCTTTGGAGAGAGCGGTACTGTGGAGTTGCTGGTTGTCTCCCCCCGTCCGGGGGAGCACCGTATCGTCGACGAGATCCATGTGATTCCTGGGGTGGGGGTCCTCGGGGACCACGACGGCAAGCAGGTCTGGCGGGGGGCGCGCGTCCCCGGCCGCGAAATCAGCGCGATCAACGCTGAAGTCCTGGAAGCGCTGGGCATCCCCCCTGTCGCTCCGGGGGACAATCTCATCATCCGAGGGATCGATCTCCGCGCAATCCCGCCGGGGATGATCCTTCTCATCGGAGACCTGCCGGTTCGGCGGACGGCCGCGGCCCACCGCCCCTGCCGGCTCTTCCGTGACCGCACATCCGGCATCGCATTTCAGATCGCCGCGCGGGGATGGCGCGGCGCCTTGTTCGACGCTCTAACGAAAGGGACGATCCGCGCCGGGGACCCGGTGCGGTTCGAGGTGTGACCGGCGCGCGGGTGGAGGATGTTCTGCATAGAAAAGCCAGCGCCACTAGGTCCTTTGCATACACAGGGCCTCCTGGAGGAATCGGGCAGATTCGACTGTAAGACCATACCGCCTTGACCGCAACCGGGAAGGTGCAGCCCATGAAAGTGATTCCCGTCCATGTGCCGTTTGTCATTACAGACGATCAACTGAAGAAAGGGTTAGATATTCTTGACGCGGCGCCGGCGGAGGGGGCGCCGGCGCGATGAGACGGCGGGAGAGGTGCACGCGGTTCAGGCGAGAGGGGGAGGGGTAGCGATGAGCGGACGAGTTCGAAGGATCCTTGCGGCGCTGGTAATCGCCGCGTTCGTGGTCACGCTGGTGTCGGCACAGCCGGGGGCGCGGGCCCAGGGCACGAAGTGGTACCCGTGGCCGGTGCTCTCATACTATGGTTCATACGATGTCAGTACGAAGAAGGCATCGGGGATGCCGGCGACGAGCCTCGCTGGCCCGAAGTCGGAGATGTGGACGCCGCCCACGCCCAAGAAGCCGTATACCATCGGGGTGTCGTTCCCGCACCTCAAGGACTCCTACTGGCTGGCGGTTGACTATGGAATCATTGACGAGGCGAAGCAGCTCGGCGTGGGCATCAACCTGGTCGCCGCGGCCGGGTATACGGAGATCACCCAACAGATCAACCAGGTCGAGAACCTGGCCAACCAGAGCGTCGACGGCATCATCTTTGCGGGGATCTCGTACTCGGCCCAGGACAGTCTCGTGGACAGGGTCAGCAAGAAGATGCCGGTCATCGAGGTCATCAACGACATCCGCGCGTCGAAGATCGCCGCGAAGGCGCTCGTGTCCTTCTATGATATGGGGTATCAGTCCGGCGTCTTCGTGGCCGAGGACAGCAAAGGGAAGACCCAGGTGACGGTCGCCTTCCTGCCGGGGCCAGCGGGATCGGGGTGGGCGCCCGACACGCTGGAAGGGTTCAAGGCGGCCACGGAAAAGCTCGCCCCGGGCCGGGTCAAGATCGTGGACGTGAAGTACGGGGACACCGGCAAGAGCATCCAGCTCGCCCTGGCCGAGGACATCCTCAACACCTACCCCAAGCTGGACTATCTGGTGGGCAACGCGGTGATGGCCGGCGCGGCCCCTGATGCGGTGGCCGCCCGCCACCACCCCGCGAAGATCGTCTCCACGTACATCGAGCCCGCTCTGTACGAGAAGATCGTGGCCGGGAAGGTGGGGGCCGCCCCGACGGATTTCACCGCCATCCAGGGCCGGATGGCGGTGGACATGATGGTCCGCCTGCTGAACGGGGAGAAGCCGGGGAAGGACTTCCCATTCCAGTCCGGTCCCGTGATCAAGGTCGTGACCCCGCAGAACTACAAGGAGTTCTCCTACGAGGCCATGCTGGGCCCCCAGGGGTGGAAGCCGGTCTTCACGCTGGAGGCGAAGAAGTAGATGTAGCAGGCGCCCGCCGCTGACATCGATCCGCGGTAATCCGGACCAGAAGACGATGATGCCGCTTCTCGGCGTCACCGGGATGACCAAGCGCTTCCCGGGGGTCGTGGCCCTCGACAGCGTCGACTTCGAGGTCCGCGCCGGCGAGGTTCATGTCCTGGTGGGGGAAAATGGAGCCGGCAAGTCGACGCTCGTCAAGGTCCTTGCCGGTTCGTTTCCCCCCGATGCCGGCACGGTCTACGTGGACGGCGCCGAGTGTTCGATTCGATCGCCGAGTCACGCCCGGGCGGTCGGGATCAGCGTCGTCTTCCAGGAACTGAGCCTCGTTCCGCAGATGAGCGTCGCGGAGAATCTCTTCCTCGGGCGCGAGGAGACCACCTCCGGCCTCCTCCGCCGGCGCATGATGGCGCGCCGCGCACGGGAGGCGCTCGAGAGCATCGGCGCCTCTTCCATCCCTCCCGCGATCCTGGTCCGGGATCTTTCCCCGGCGGCCCGTTAGCTGGTGGAGTTCGCCAAGGCCACCATGGCNNNTCGACGAACCCACGGCTTCGCTCACTTCGCAGGAGGCGGAGCGCCTGTTTACGGTGATCGACCGGTTCCGGGCGGAGGGGAAAGGCATTGTCTACATTACCCACCGGCTCGAGGAGCTGGCGCGGGTGGGGGATCGGGTCACGGTGTTCCGCGACGGCCGCAGGGTCGCGACACTCCCGGTCAGGGACGCCGGCCAGGAGGTCTTGATCAAGTACATGACGGGCCGCGAGGTGCAGGAGGTCTTCCCCCCGCTTCGAGGAACACCGGGCGATGCCGCCCTGCGCGCCCGGGGGATGACCACGGCCAGCGGGCTGCGGAACGTGGACCTGGACCTCCACGCCGGCGAGATCCTGGGTGTCGGCGGGTTGATCGGGTGCGGGAAATCCGAATTGGGCCGCGCCCTGTTCGGCCTCGAGAAGGTGACGGCCGGCACCGTCGAGCTCTTCGGCCAATCGGTGCCGGGCGCGGCGCTCCGGCCGGACGCGCTGATTCGGCGGGGAGTGATGTACTTTCCGGCCGACCGGCGCGGGGAGGGCCTGGTGCTGAACCGCCCCGTGATCGAGAACATCACGCTGGCCAGCCTCTCCTCCTTTGAGCGCGCGGGCCTGCTCCAGAAGAGCGTGGAGTGGAAGACCGGACTCAGACTCATCGAACGCGTGCGCCTCCGTCCCCCACAGCCCGGCGCCCGCACGGCGGTGCTGTCGGGTGGCAATCAGCAGAAGGTCATGCTGATGAAGGGACTCGTGCGCGCGGCCCGCATCTACCTGTTCGATGAACCGACGCAGGGCATCGACATCGGGGCGAAGGCGGAGATCTACCAGTTCCTGCACAGGCTGGCCGCCGACGGCGCGGCAGTCCTCTTCATCACCTCCGACCTCCTCGAGTTGCTGAATACGTGCCACCGGATGATCATCCTCTACCGCGGACAGGTCTCCGCAGCACTGGCGCACGGCGAGGCGACGGAAGAGCGGCTGCTGCGGCACTACTTCGGTGAAGTCCAGGAGGCGATCCGTGAGCGCGCAGGATGACGCACTCCAGCGCGCGGCGCCCGCTCCGCTCCGCCGGTCCTCGGCGGCCGCCGAGGTCCTCCAGCGGGTCGGGATCCTGCCCATCCTCATCGTCGTGCTGTTCGTCTTCTTCGGCCTCCGCGAGCCGCGCTTCCTCCGCGCGGAGAACCTCTATACCGTGCTTACCCAGTCCGTGTACCTGGTGATGATCACGCTGGCCCAGACCGTCGTACTCCTGACCGGGGGGTTTGACATGTCTGTGGGATCCTCGGTCGCCCTCACCAGCATCGTGGTCGGGCAGATCCTTATGGCTCACGCGAACAACATCACGACCGGGACGGTGCTGGCCAGCGTCGCCGGGGTGGGCGTGGGGACCGCGATCGGCGTGATCAACGGCGGGGTGATCTCCCTCTTTTCCGTCTCGCCATTCATCGTCACCCTGGCGATGCTGTCGATGGCGGCCGGCGGCGCGCTGATTCTCTCGGGCGGGGTTCCGGTGTTCGGGCTCCCGGAAGCGTTTGCCGGCGCGCTGTCGACGGGCGTCCTGTTCGGGATCCCCGTGCCGTGGCTCGTGACCGGGGTGGTCCTCGCCGCGCTGTATGTCGTGCTGGACTGGACGAGATTTGGGCGGTACATCTATGCGCTGGGGGGAAACGCAGAAGCCGCGCGCCTGTCCGGCGTCCCTGTCCGCGCCTACCAGTGGCTGACGTACATCCTGGCCGGCGCCGTCGTCGGGATCGGCGGCGTGATGCTGACCGCCCGGGTGGGCTCCGGCGAACCCAACCTCGGGGCGACCCTGCCCCTGGAATCGATCGCCGCCGCCGTGGTCGGGGGGGTGTCGCTTCGGGGTGGGGAAGGGACGTTGACCGGGGCCACACTCGGGGCGATCTTCTTCGTCTTCTTGCGCAACGGGATGGACCTGATACGCATCTCCTCCTACACGCAGATGATCGTGACGGGGCTCTTGCTGGTCCTCGCGATCGTCGCGGACCGCTTCATTCATCGGTAGGCGCTGAGCAAGATCCCGCCAGAGGGGGGTGAGACTGGATCATGAGCACGATCGGGGCGCGCGGTCAGGCAGTCATTGAGACCGTTCCTGCCCGGGACGGGCATCACGCGGTGAAGTACCGGCACGCCGGGGACCGGTTTCTCCTTGTGGAATACGGGGAGATGACGCTCGACCTGACGATCAACTTCCGCATCCTTGGATTCAACGAAGAACTGAAGCGCCAGGGTCTGCGGGGGCTCATCGAGACCGTTCCGGCGCTGCGGAGCATTCTGATTCATTATGACAGCACGAAGCTTTCCACGTCCGATCTGATCGCTGCTCTCAAGCGGTTGGAGGAGAAGGTCCCCACGGCCGAGCACCTGACGATTCCGAGCCGGATCGTCACGCTGCCCATTGCGTTCGCGGACCACTGGACCCGCGCCAATGTCGAGCAGTACGTCAAGTACGTGCGCAAGGACGCCCCGAACGTCGTAGACGGGTACAACATCGACTACATCACGCAATACAACGGCCTGCGGAACCGGGAAGAAGTGATTACGTACATCATGGGAACGGACTGGTGGAACGCCTGTCTCGGGTTCTGGCCCGGGCTGCCGTTCATGTTCCCGCTGGACCCGCGGTATGCGATCGTCACGCCGAAGTACAATCCCACCCGGCCGTGGACGACCGAGGGCGCGGTGGGGATCGGCGGTCCGTGCGTCGCCATCTACCCCGTGGACTCGCCCGGCGGCTACCAACTTTTTGGGAGGACGATCCCGATCTACGACCCCAAGCAGCGCAGCAGCGCGTTCAAAGAGAACCCGATTCTCCTGCGCCCCGCGGACCGGGTCCGATTCACGCGCGTGACGGATGAAGAGCTTGACGCTATCCGCCAGCGGGTGGTCGAGGATCGCTACCGGTACCAGATCGAGGACGGGGTCCTCAACGTCCGCGAGTACATCGATTTTGTGAAATCGGTGAAAAGCGAAGTCGAGGCGTTCCGGAAGCGGCAGGAGGAGGCTTTGAAGCACGTGATGATCCCCTGAAAGGAGTGAACGAGATGCTCGAGGTGCTGGAGGGAGGACTGCAGACGACCGTCCAGGACTGGCCGGGCCGGCAGGGCTACCTGGACCTCGGGATGTATCCGGCCGGCCCGATGGACATGCTGAGCTTTCGCGCGGCCAATCTGCTGGTGGGCAACCCGCAGGGGGCGGCCGCGCTCGAGATCACCGCGGGCAATTTCAAAGTCCAGTTCACCGATCGACGCGCGGTCGCGGTCACCGGCGCAGACATGCAGCCCACGCTCAACGGGCGTCCGGTGCCCTCGTGGGAGGCGTTCGCGGTGAGGGGCGGAGACGTCCTCGCTTTGAACATCGTGCGGGGAGCGGGCTTCCGCGCGTACCTTGCCGTCGCGGGCGCGATCGACGTGCCGGAGTATCTCGGCAGCGGAGCGACCTTCACCGTCGGCACCGTCGGCGGGTTCGAGGGGCGCGGCCTGAAGAAAGGGGACCGTGTGGCCCTCCGGCCGGCCGGAAACGTGGATGCGGTGCTCGGCCGCCGGTTCAAGGCATCGGCCGTCCCGGTCTACGAGCGTGAGTGGGAGATCGAGGCGATGCGGGGGCCGCAGGCGGATCCCGACTACATGACCGCTGGGGACATGGAGTTTTTCTTCAGCCACCCCTGGAAGGTGGACCGGAACAGCAACCGCATGGGGGTCCGACTGGAGTCGCACAAGTGGCAGTGGGCGCGCAGCGGCGGCGGCATCGCCGGAGGTCACCCATCCAATATCCTCGACAACGGCTACGCCGTCTGGACCGTCAACGTCTGCGGAGATCAGCCGATTATCCTGGTGGCCGACGGCCCCTCGCTCGGAGGTTTCATCTGCAATGCGACGCTCGTCTACGCCTCGACATGGAAGGTGGGACAGCTAGCGCCGGGCCGTGACCTGATCCGGTTCAAAGAGGTGACGATCACCGAGGCGATAAAGATGGCCCGGGCCGTCGATCAGACGTTGTCTGAAGCCTCCATCGAAGGGAGATAGCCATGGGAACCCCGGCAGACCTGAACGCCGACATGGGGGAGTCCTTCGGCCGCTGGACGCTGGGGAACGACGACGCCTTGATGCCGCACCTGACCTCGGCCAACATCGCCTGCGGCTACCATGGGGGAGATCCGCATGTGATGCGGGCAACGGTGAACCTGGCGCAGCGCCACGGTGTCGGCATCGGGGCCCACGTCTCATTCCCGGATCTGATGGGGTTTGGCCGGCGGCGGATGACCGCCTCCCCAGAAGAGGTGAAAGACTACATCATCTATCAGACCGGCGCGCTGTGGGCCTTTGCCCGAGGCGCGGGGGCGCGTCTGCAGCATGTGAAACCGCACGGCGCCATGTACGTCATGGCGTCCTCGGATGACCGGTACGCCCGGGCGGTGGCGGAGGCTGTGGCCGAGGTCGATCCGGAGATGATCCTCCTCCTCACCGGGGAGGCGGTGGCCAATGCGGCGAAGGTTGTGGGCGTCCGGTTCGTGCCCGAAGGCTATGTCGATCTGGACTATGCCGCGGACGGCTCGCTCATCCTGGAGCGGGCCAAGAAGGCGCGGGATCCACAGGCCACGGCCGCCCGGGCCGTCCGCCTGATCCGGGAAGGCAAGGTCCGCGCCGCGGACGGCACCGACCTCCCCCTCTCGGTCCGCAGCATCTGCGTGCACGGGGACGCGCCGAATGCCCCCGAGATCGCCCGCGCGATTCGGGACGCCCTCCGCGCCGTCGAAGTCGATGTCGTACCGCTCGCACAGATCGTCCAGCGGAGGTGACAGCGTGGCCAAACGTGTCGAGGTGGTGGCTCCCGTCCCCGGTCTGGTCGCCAACGTCGTGGTCAAGAAGGGGGCAAAGGTCAAGCAGGGGGATCCCATCGCGGTGCTCCAGTCCATGAAGATGGAGATCCCGATCCCATCCGAGCACAGCGGCACGGTTTCCGAGGTGCTCGTGGAAGCCGGGCAAGAGATCGACATCGGCGGGCTGATCGCCACCATCGCCGCCGAGTAAGCCGATTGAAAGCCGATCGAAGCGTGGAGTAGACCAAAGGTAAGCCGGATGCCGGTGTTTCGCAAGGTGCTGGTCGCCAATCGGGGCGAGATCGCCGTCCGGATCATCCGGGCCTGCCGGGAACTGGGGATCCGGACGGTGGCCATTGCTTCGCGGGCGGACCAGGGCGCGCCCCATGCGGAGATGGCCGATGAAGTCCATGACGTCGGCGGCCCGAAAATCGCCGACTCGTACCTGAACCTTCCCCGCATCCTGGAGGTCGCCCGCCAGGCAGAGGCCGAGGCGATCCACCCGGGATACGGGATGTTCGCCGAGAATGCGGCGGCCGCGCGGCAGATCAGGGACGCCGGGCTGGTGTTCATTGGGCCTCCCCCGGAGGTCATCGCCCTGATGGGCGACAAGGTGGCGGCCCGGCGGGCGGCGGCGGAGGCAGGCGTCCCCGTCGCGCAGGGCAGTGAGCCCCTCAGGGACGCCGAGGCGATCCGCCAGGTCGCGGGGCGCCTGGGGTATCCCGTCATCGTCAAGCCTGTCGCGGGCGGGGGCGGCATCGGCATGGCGATCGTCCACGGCGAGGCGGCGCTCGACAATGCGCTGGTCGCAGCGCAGCGCCTGGCCCAGCACAGTTTCGGGAATGCCGAGGTGTACATCGAATGCTACGTTCCTCGGGCGCGACACGTCGAGGTGCAGTTGCTTGCCGACCACCACGGTGTAGTGATTCACCTGGGGGAGCGCGAGTGCACCGTGCAGCGGCGCTACCAAAAACTGATCGAAGAAACCCCCTCGTCCGCGCTCACGCCGCCGCGGCGCGAAGCGATCATCGGGGCGGCGGTCCGCCTGGCGGAGGCCGTGGGGTATCGCAGCGCGGGCACGCTGGAATTCCTGGTCGCTCCGGACGGCGCGTTTTACTTCATGGAGATGAACACCCGCATTCAGGTTGAGCACCCCGTGACGGAGATGGTGACGGGCCTGGATATTGTGCGCGAACAAATCCGCATCGCCGCCGGCGAACGCCTCGCGCTCCACCAGGAGGACGTCCGTCCCCGGGGTCATGCCATCGAGTGCCGGATCTACGCGGAGGATTACACGCGGAATTTCCTGCCCTCGGTGGGGACCATCTCCCGCCTGTCCGTCCCCGGGGGGACCGGCGTGCGGGTCGACAGCGGCGTGCGCAGCGGTAGTCCGGTGAGCATGTACTACGATCCGCTGCTCTGCAAGGTGGTGGTGTGGGACCGGGATCGGAGCGCGGCCGTCATCCGAATGCGGCGCGCGCTGGCGGAGCTTCAGATCGAGGGCGTCAAAACCACCCGGGACCTGCACCTGCGCGTTCTGGAGACGCCCGAATTTCTGGAAGGACGGCTGTATACACGGATTCTCGAAGAAGAATGGCTTCCCCGGTTTCTGGAGCAGGGTAAGCGAGAGGAGATGGCTCGATGACGGTGCGAGACATGACCCTAGTCGCGCTCTTTGCGGCCCTGACCGCCGTGTGCGCGCAGATCAGCCTGACGCTGCCGTTTGTGACGAGTGTCCCGTTCACGCTGCAGGTGTTTGCGGTCCTGGCGGCCGGCGCGATCCTGGGAGCCCGCCGGGCGTTCCTGAGCCAGCTCGTGTACATCCTGCTCGGCGGGGCGGGCCTCCCGGTCTGCGCCCGCCTGCACGGCGGCATGCCCGTCCTGATGGGGCCGACGGGAGGCTACCTGTGGGCCTATCCGCTCGCGGCGCTCGTTGTGGGCGGGGCCGCGGACATCGCGGCTCAGGGCCACGAGAGGAAAAGCTTCCTCACATACGTCTACCCGGCGATGGTCGCGGGCATCCTCGTGATCTACGGGCTCGGCGCGGTTGGACTGATCCTCTCGGGGGTCGTCCACACGCTGCCTCGCGCCGTGCAGGTGGGAATCCTCCCGTTCTTCTGGTTCGATCTGTTGAAGGCGTATCTGGCGGGGGTGGTCGCGGTGCGGGTCCGATCGGCGATGCTTCCGGTCGGGCGGGAGGCGGCGAACCAATCCTTGCGGCATTCCCATCCCTAGCCGCCGCGGCGGCCGGGTGAGCCGGATCCCACGTCGCTACACAGGAGGAGCGCACCATGCCGGTCGTGCACGTGCACATGCTCTCGGGCCGGACGCCGGAGCAGAAACGGCGCCTGGTGGCCGCGATCACCCGGGCGCTGGTGGAGGAGGCGGCGGCCAAGCCCGACGCGGTGACGGTTGTCCTCCACGACGCGGAGCCGAACGACTGGGCTGAAGGCGGGCGCCTCCTCGGAGAGAAGAAAGCCTGATGCCCCGGATGGCACCTCGGTTGCGGGTCGGTGTCGTCGGGACCGGATTCGGCAGCAAGGTCCAGATCCCGGTATTTCGCGCGCATCCTCGGGTGGACCTGGTCGCGGTGGCCAGCGGCCGCATGGAGAACGCCCGCGCCGCGGCCGACCGGTTCGGCATTCCGCACGCGTTCGACGACGTGCGGGCGCTGGCGCACTCGGACCTCGACCTGGTGAGCATCACCACACCGCCCTACCTTCACCACGCGATGACGATCCAGGCGCTCGCGGCGGGCCGTGATGTCTTGTGCGAAAAGCCGATGGCCCTCACGATCGCCGAGGCGGAGGAGATGCTGCGCGAGGCCGGGACCCGGCGCCGCGTCCACCTCATGGACCACGAACTGAGGTTCAACCCCAACCGGCGGAAGATCAAGACGTTGATCGACGGCGGCTTCATCGGTCGCCCCCGCCACGCGTTGGTCACTCTGGTCGGTCTTGTGCGCGTCATGCCGTGGTCGTGGTGGTCCGATGCGGAGCGGGGAGGCGGGATTCTCGGCGCCCTCGGGTCGCACCTGATCGATCTCCTCCGCTTCTGGCTGGGGGAGATCGCCGCGGTCTCAGGCCTGACCCGGGCCTTCACGCCCACCCGGCCCCTTCCGGACACCAAGGAGCCGCGCGCGGTCACCGCGGACGAGTTCGCGGCCGTCACGCTGGAGTTCGCCTCGGGGGCGGTCGGAACGGTCGTGGTCAGCGCCGCGGCGGCGCACTCCCGGGGCCCGCGGATCGAGGTCTGGGGCGAGGAGGGGACGCTGGCGCTCGATGAGTCGGAGCGGCTGTGGGGCGCGGCGCGTGGAAGTGATTTCCAGGATCTCACAGAGCCCGAAACGCTGTCCCCGCCGCCCGGGATGGAGTACCCCCCGTTGTGGGGGTTGTCATTCGCCCGCCTGGTCGATCATCTGGCCGCAGCCCTGCTGGAAGGCGGGCCTCTCTCGCCGGCCGCCACGTTCGAGGATGGCGTGCAGGTGCAGCGGGTCATGGATGCGGTGCGCGGGCCCGACAGGTGGTCCCCCATTGCGGCTCCGCGACGCTAGGAAGCCATCTCTTTTCCCGGCACCAGCCATGGACTCACGCACACCAAGGGAGGGATCGAGATGAATCGGCTCCGGAGAACGTGGATCCTCGTGTGGGCCGTCGCGGCGACCCTTCTGTTCCTTGTGTCGATCGCGTGGCCGGACGCGACGCAAATGGCCGTCAGATCGCTCTCCCCACTCGTCAAGACGACCCCGGCGCTCGCGCAAACGTCGGAGTCCCCTGTGCAGCTGGAGTGGCTGGGCTGGCAGTTCTTCCGCCTCACGTCCCCGCGAGGCAAGATCGTGTTCTTCAATCCGGCGCTCAATGATCCGCGGGCCGCCTTCAAGAACAGTGACTCTCCGTTGAACCTTGACGACATCACGGCGGCGGACTTGGTCGTGGCCACAAGCGGCCATGCGGACGACCAGGGGATGACCGTGGACATCGCCAAGAAGACCGGCGCGATGGTGGTCACGACGTTCGAACTGGCCAATTGGATGGTCGGGCAGGGAGTGGCCTCGGACAAGATCCTCCGCGCGGAGCCCGGCTCCCGATTCGATGTGGACGGGATCAAGGTGCAGGTCGTCAACTCGGTGCACGGCTCGGGGGCGCCGCCGCTGCCGGGTCAGGCCGCCGCTGTGTACGGCGGCCCCGCGTTGGGGTTCATCGTGACGCTGGAGAATGGCGTAAAGGTCTACCACGCCGGGAGCACCGCGCTGACGCAGGATCTCCAGCTCTACGGCCGATTGTACAAGCCACATGTGGCTCTGTTGCCAATTGGCTCGGGAATGTTTCCCGAAGAGGCGGCGATGGCCGCTGAGTTCTTGCGAACCGACAACCCGAATCTGCACTCGGTGTTTCCCCAGCATTACGCGGCGTCGTCGCCAGCCGAACGGCAGGGGGACGTCTTCGTGAAGGCGTTGCAGGCGCGCCGCGGACTGCAAGGGGTCAAACCCTTCGCCCCGAAACCCGGACAGGCATTTCTCATAACGACAGGTGGCACCCGGCCGCGGTGAACTCCGGATTGCGGGGACGAGAGATTCCCGCGGACATCGCTAGAGTGTACTTGGTCCCACTCGAAGGTATTGAAGGAAATGGAACGCGGGGTCGTCCCGGGGTGGATTGGAAATCGCCTCGGGGGGATCCATCTCGGGAGAAGGGAGCAGCTCGGGTGAAAAGAGCGCCGGTCTTCGCTCTGACTGCAGGTCTGATAACACTCCTCGCGATCATCCCGAGCATCTTTAGGGAGGCCGGAGCAACCAATCCCGTCCTGGTGGTCGGCGAGTTCTCAAACGTGCGGTTCACCGCCGAGCACGCCTACGGGTATTCGGTTCAGTTGTGGCGACAGGGGGACGATTGGTTTGGACTTCTGAATGTTTCGGAGGGGCTGATCGGCGACACGCCAACGGGTTTTCTAAACAACGTCACGTTTGAAGGTCGCACGAGCAGGTTATCTTTTACGGCAAAGATGGTCACCGGAGTGACTTTGCTCGGCTCCAGCCCTCCATATAAACAGGTGCCGGTCTGCGAACGCTTCGAGTTTCGGGGCGTTCTGGGAGCGACTGCGCTGGTCGGCGCGATCACCCGGGACAGGCTTCAACCGACGAAGATGCGCGAGAACACGGAGGCCGTCCGGCTGCGCAAGGTAGACGATGCTGTCATGATCCGGCCCGCGGACTCCACTGAATGGAAGAATTGGGCTGACGGTATCCTGAACGCTCGACGCCCCAAATGCTGAGCACGATCACGGGGCAATCTCACAACGGGCACGTGGGAGACGGTTATGAAAGTCGCAAAGTGAGGACGTGAGTCGTTACTCATCTGAGGTCGTCGGGCGAAGATCTCACGGGTCTCCCTTAGGATTCCCGGGCGCTCACGGTGGCCGCATTCTTCCTGGGCCGTCGGTTTGACTGCAGGATCCTCTTCCTCAACCGCAGGGATCGTGGGGTGACCTCCAAGAGTTCGTCGTCCGCGATAAACTCGATCGCCTGTTCCAGGCTCAGGGTCCGCATCGGCACGAGGCGGATGGCCTCGTCGGCGGTGGACGCCCGCATGTTGGTGAGATGCTTTTCTCGCACGACGTTGACGTCGAGATCCTGCT
>WNGC01001487.1_pt1 | contig 23840 bp, 23 predicted proteins | sample 5400051 | NCBI WGS metagenome assembly WNGC01 (sample SAMN13153368, study PRJNA577476) | soil metagenome | isolation source: 20 cm soil or saprolite under grassland replicate 2 | place: USA:California | collected 2016-06-15
GCGCCGTGCGCGATGTCCATCGCCTGCATCACCTCGAGATACTTGCGGTTCGGCGCCGCCTTGATGAACAGCAGCTTGGCCGGCCGCGGGTCGTAGATCTGATGGAACGCCTGGTCGAGCTGGTTCAAGCTGTAGGCCTGGCCGTTGATCGCGTACGACCCATCGACCTTCAGTTCCAACACGATCTGGCTGGAGGGTTTGTCCTTCGCCCCTTTCTGTGGCTTGGGCGTCTGCACGTCGAACGCCTTGCGTGACAGGGGCTGCGTGATCATGAAGATGATCAACAGCACGAGCAGCACGTCGATCAACGGCGTGACGTTGATCTCGGAGCTGAGCCCCTCGCCGCCGCCGGAGGACCCCATCGCCATGGGTCAGCTCCCTTCTTTCTTCTTGGTGAGCGTCTGCTTCTGCTCCGTGATCGCGCCGACGACGCGTACGCCCGCCTCTTTGGCGATCTCGATGGCCTGCTGGACGCGGCCGAACTCGAGGTTCTGGTCGGCTTTCAAGAACAGGACCTTGTCTTTGGTGCGGTTCTCATAGATCGCCTGCAGGCGCCCGGGCAACTGGTCGTCCGGTATCTGCCTCGGTCCCGGTCCCAGGTCGAGCCAGAACTTGCTGTCCTTGTCGATCCCGAGCTTGACCTCGTCCTGTCCCTCCGGCCGGTTCTCGGGATTGGCGGAGCGCGGGATGGTGGCCTGGAAGCCGGCGGCGATCAGGGGCGTGACGATCATGAAGATGATCAGCAGCACCAGCATCACGTCGATGAGCGGCGTGACGTTGATATCGGCCTTGACGGCCGCGCGGGCGCTAGTGGCTGATAGGGCCACTGGTCTGCGAAGCCTTCTGGGTCGCGAATTCCTTCGTGAAGATCGAGCGGCCGAACTCCGACCCCACGCTCTTGATCAGGTAGTCGATCAGCTCCTTCGAGGTGTACGTCATCTCGACGGAGAGGAAGTCGATCTTGGTGGTGAAGTAGTTGTAGAGCCATACCGCGGGAATGGCGACGATGAGTCCGAACGCCGTGGTGATCAGGGCCTCGGCGATACCGGCCGACACCGAGGCGAGCGAGCCGCCGCCGCCCGACGCCGCCATGCCGGTGAAGGCGTTCACAATGCCCATCACCGTGCCCAGCAGTCCGACGAACGGAGCCGTGGAGCCGGTGGTCGCCAGGATGCCCAGGCCGCGCTTGAGCTCGGCCGCCACGATGAGAATCTCGCGCTCCACCGCGCGCTCCACTGAATTGATGTCGGCCGCGGTGATGGTGGCGCGATCGCGTAGCAGCGGCTTCACCTCGGAGAGAGCCTCGCCCACCACGCGAGCCACGTGACTCCGGTTCTGCTTCTCGGCCAGCTTGATCGCGCCGTCGAGCTGCTCCTCCTGGAGGAAGCGCGAGAACTCGGGCGCGAATTTCCGCGTTTGCCGCTCCGACCGAACGATCTGGACCAGTTTCTGGACCGCGTTCGCCCACGAAATGACCGACATGACCGCCAGGACGACGACGATGAACTTCGCAAACGGCCCCATCGTCACGAACAGGTCGTAGAGCGAGAGACTCATGTGCGCAGGCTCCTTTGGGCGCTACTGTTTCAGGCGAAAATCGATCGGGATCTGCACCAGCACGCGGACCGCGCGGCCATGCACGCGCGCCGGACGGAACAAGCACTTTGTCACGTAATTCTTCGCGGATTGATCGAAGCCGGGGTTCGGGCTCTGCAACACCTTCACGGAGTTCGGCTCGGCACGGCCCAGCGTGTCGACGATCGCCTGCACCAATACCCGGCCGGTAATCTGCGCCTGCTTGAGCAGCTCGGGGTACACGGGCTGGGGACCCGACAACACCGCCGGCTTCTCTTCGACGATCGCCTCCATGAACACTTCGTTGCCCGTCGGCACGATTCCGGTCGCCACGCCACCTTCCACACCCGTCCCCGAGTAGTCCTTGGGATCGAAGTGCTCCTGCAGGTTCACCGGCGGAATGTTGGTGGGAATCACATCGGGCGCGACGACGGTCTGGAACCCCTTGAGCGGCACATCGAGCTGCACCGGCTGCTGCTCGGGTGGCTTGTCCTGCTTCGGTTGATCGACGAACACGAGCGCCGTGTCGACCTTGACGGAGTTATCCGTCTGACCAGCATTCAGGGTCGCGTACACGGCCGCCGCGATCACCGCGGTGTGCCCTATCAAGGACACGGCGTTCAGCCCGAACGCCCGCTTGCGGTTCTTGGTGCGCTTGGACTCGATCAGGTGGTCGAACACGGCTAGTGGCCCTCCGGCGTGATCGGTGTCTCCATATGAAATAGTGGCCAGATAGTGTTGCCCGCTAGTGGACCGGGCATTACAAAACGATGACAGCCGGATAGGCTTGAGGCGCTCCCGCAGCAGCCGCCCAGGCCGGGGCCGGCCCCTAGTCTCCTCACCGCACCGCCCGCAGCGTGAACGCGATCGGCAGGCGGATCAGCACGCGCACGGCGCGACCCCGCACCCGTCCCGGCCGAAACAGGGCTGCCCGCACGTAGGCGAGGGCCGCGCCGTTGAACCCTGGGTGAGAGCTCTCGAACACTCGCGCAGCGGGCTCCGCCCGACCGAGCGTATCGATCACGACCTGAAGCACCACGCGGCCCTCGATGCCGGCGGCTCGGAGCAACTCGGGATACGCCGGTGGCGGGCCGGCGAGCAACGCGGGGGGCTCGTCGACCGACCACCCGTCCGCGGGAGCCGACGGGCCGTCGTTTACCGGCTCTGTTCCGCCCACGTCGCGCACCGGCAGGAGGGGCTCGATGCGCCCTCCCGTCGCGATCGGTGGGAGCCCGAAGGGCGGCACCGGCGGCGCGTCGACGATGGGTTCCGGCAGTCCCGGAATCTCGTCTCGCGCCTCGCCGCGCCGATCCCGCGTGGTCTCCACGGGCCAGGCGATGATGACGGCAGATTGGCCCGCGCCCACCGCAGGTGCGGGCTCGAGCGTCGCCAACGCGGCGCCCGCGACGATCACGGCGTGCGCCGCGACGGCGATCAATCCGCTCGGCAGCCACTGGCGACGGGCGGTCGCGCCCGCGCCCGATTCGATCAGCCGGGAGAGCATGGAGATCCTCCGAACCGAGGTCTCCTACACACTGGCACATCCGGCTTACAGTGCGATGGAGCGGACGTGAAGGGACGGTGACGAGCGGGTTAGGAGTTGCCGACTGGAAGGGGAGGCTTCCACGGCAGAGTGACGGTGAACGTGGTGCCGCGTCCCGGACGGCTCACGACGTCGATCCGTCCGCCGTGCGCTTCGGCGATCCATTTGCAAATGGCGAGCCCCAGGCCCGCCCCCGGCCGCACACCGGTGCGGGTGCGTGCCGAGTCGGCGCGCCAGAAGCGGTCGAAGATGTGCGGCAGGTCGCCGGGCGCGATCCCGATCCCGGTGTCGGCGACGCTGAGGGTGAGTTTGCCGTTGGCGGGACCGAGCTGCAGGCGCACGCTGCCGCCCGCCGGCGTGTATTTCACGGCGTTGGTGAGGAGATTGAGGATCAGCTGGCGAATCCGGGTCGCGTCGACGGACACGACGATCGGTTCGGCGGGTGTCGTCACTTCCATCCGCACCCCCGCCTGCTCCGCCAGCAGCTCACCGGTCTCGCGCGCCTCCTCGACGATGCCGCGCAGGTCCACGGGCTCGCGGTGCAGCGGCGCGATCCCCTCGTCCGCCCGCGCCAGCGTGAGCAGCGCCTCCACCAGCTCGGTCATGCGCTTGATCTCCTGCAGCGTCTCCTCCAGCGTCGCGAGGGTCTCCTGCGGGAGGTGGGGCGTGGTGATGACGCGCTCCACGCCGGCGCGCAGCACGGTCAGCGGCGTCTTGAGCTCGTGGCTGGCGTCGGCGGTGAAGCGTCTCAGGGCGGTGAAGCTCCGCTCCAGCCGGGTCATCATCTGGTTCAGGGTTTCGGCGAGGCGGCCGAGCTCGTCCTTGACCAGCGGCTCCGCCAGCCGGCGGTGCAGGCTCCGGCCGTCCGTGATCTCGCGGACCTCGGTGATGATCTGGTCCACGGGGCCGAGCGCGCGTCGGGAGATCCAGGAGCCCATGAGGAGGGCCACGGCGACGCCGAACGGGAGCACCAGCGCGAACGTGGCGAGCAGCTGATCGGGACCGAGCTCGGCCGTGCGGACGTTCGCCGCGGCGAGGATGGCACCGAACTGCGGACCGGCGTCGGTGAGCGAGCGGACGGCATAATGAATCGTCGGCCCGTCGGGCTCGATGTGGAAGCTGCCTGGGGTCGCGCCGGAGCCGGGAGCGGTGGCGACGCGGCGCAGCTGCTCCACCTGCTGGAACGTGAGCGCCCGGGCATCCGACGACGCGAACAGCAGACTGCCGTCGCGCGCGGTGACGATCAGGATGTCGGGAACCGCCTCGAGCAGCGCCGCGACGTCGGGGATGAGCACCGGCCGCGCGGCACTGTCCGGCCGCACCAGCACACCGCGGGCCCGGTAGCTCTCCGCCAGAATGCCCGCGGTGAGCGAGGCCTCCGAGCGCATGCGCTGATCCAGATCCTGGTAGGAGGCATTCCGGCGATCGAGGTAGAGCACCGCGGCGAACGCGGCCAACGTGAGCGCGAGGGCGGCCGAGTACCAGGCGGTGAGCCGACCGCGGATGGTCTGCATGTCAGGCCTTCACGACGTAGCCCACCCCGCGCACCGTGTGAATCAGCTTCGGCTCGCGCGCGTGGTCGATCTTCTTGCGCAGCCGCGTGATCACGACGTCCACGATGTTCGTGCCGGGATCGAAGTGATAGTCCCAGGCATACTCCGTGATGAGGGTCCGCGACATGACCCGTCCGTGGTGGCGCATGAGATACTCGAGCACCGCGTACTCCTTGGGCGTGAGCTCGATGAGCCTGCCGCCGCGCCGCACCTCGCGGCTCCCGGTGTCGAGCGTCAGATCGGCGACCCGGAGCACCGGCGGCTCGATGGCCTTGGGACGCCGGCCCAGCGCCTCCACCCGGGCGAGCAGCTCTTCCAGGGAAAACGGCTTGGTCACGTAGTCATCGGCGCCCATCTTGAGCGCCTGGACCTTGAAATCCACGGCGTCCTGCGCGGTGAGCACCAGCACCGGTATCCCTTCGCCCCGGTCCCGCAGCGTGCGCAGCACCTCGAGGCCCGACAGCCTGGGCAGGCGCAGATCCAACACCAGCATGTCGTAGTGCCCGCCCCCCGAGAGCCGCAGCCCTTCGGCGCCGTCGCCCACCAGGTCCGCGGTGAACCCGGCTTCGGTCAGGCCGCGCTTGACGTACTGGCCGACGGTCTTGTCGTCCTCGACGACGAGAATCTTCAACCGATGGGGAGATATACCCTGAAGTTCGAGCCGACGCCGACCTGCGATTCGACGTCGATCCGCCCCCGGTGCTCGGCGATGATGCCGTAGCAGATGGAAAGACCCAGGCCGGTGCCGCGTCCCTGGGGCTTGGTCGTGAAGAACGGCTCGAAAATCTTGGGCAGATCCTCACGCTTGATGCCGGTGCCCGTGTCGATGAACTCGAGCAGGATCTCGTCGCCACGGTCCGGGTTGATGCGGCTCCGCACGGTGAGCGTGCCACGCGAGTCCATCGCGTCCATGGCGTTGAGCATCAGCGCCATGAAGCTCTGGATCAGCCGCTCGTGGTCGGCGAGCACCGTCGGCAGCCCCGTCGCCAGCTCGCGCACCACGTTCAAGCGCTTGAACCGCGCGTGGTGCTTGAGCAGGAACAGCGTGCGCTCCACCACGCCGTTCACGTCCGTCGGCTTCATGTCGCCGCGCTTGGGGCGCGAAAAGTCCAGCAGGCTCTCCACGATGCGTCGGCAGCGCTGCACTTCGGTGTCGATGATCTTCAGGTATTCGTCGTAGCCGTGACGGTCCGGCGGCGCGAGGTCCGCGGTGCGGAGCACCAGCGCCTCGCAGCAGGCAAGGATCGTCGCCAACGGGTTGTTGATCTCGTGCATCACGCCGGCCGCGAGCTGGCCCACCGCGGCGAGCTTCTCCGTCTCGGTGAGCCGCTGCTGCGCCTGGCGCCACTCGGTGATGTCCTCGCCGATGGTGATGACATGCGAGATGGCCCCGCCGTCCTGATGCATCGGAATCTTGGTGATCCGGTAGTGGCGCGCTTCGCCGGTCGCCTGCGATTCCATCTCGACCTGCTGCAGCTCGCCGGTGTCGAACACCCGGTCGAACTCCCGCTTCAGGAGGTCGCGCGGCTGGCGGTCGAGCACGTCGAAGATTTCGCGCCCCACGGCGTCCTCGCGCGACACGCCCTGCATCCCGGTCTCGCGCTTCCGGTTCCAGGCGCGGATCCGGTAAGCCCGATCGATCACGTACAGGCCCACGGGGAGGGAATCGATGATCTGAGCGGCGAAGCTGCGTTGCGCTTCCATCTCGTGGGTGCGCAGCGCCACCTCGGACGCGAGGTCCTGCGACAGCTCCGTCGCGGCGATCATGGGGGCGAGGATGCGCGCCACCACGACCACCACGTCGTGCGCGATCCCTTCGTAGCGACCGGTGGGGATGACGACTTCGAGCGCCCCGAGCGGCTCGTCGTCGTGAATCAGCGGCAGTCGGATCACGGCGCCGCCCGGAACGTTCTCGCGCTGCGGCCCCTGTCGCACCCACTCGGCCACCGGCGGCAAGTAGCCCGGCACATCCGCGTCGTCTCCGGAGGTGGTGACGACGGCGTAACGAGTGCCGTCGGGGGTGCGGAGCCAGAGGCGGCAGCGACGCAGGTTGAGACCGCGTCGCAGCGCGCTCACCACGCCGTGCAGGGCCTCGCCGGACGCAAGACCCGCCTGCAGCACCGACGCTACTTCCGCGATGACCCGGATACCGGGGTGCTCGGTATCGAGGGAGGGGACTGCCATCGGCGCTAAACTAGGGATGCCGCTCCCGCCGCGCCAGCGGCACGTCGAAACGCACGCCCAAGAACGGCCGGACGAGGGTGCCGGTGCCGAAAAATGCCGTGGGCCCGAACACGAGCCCGAAATTGCCGACCCGCAGGCCCGGGAGGACCGAGACCGCTCCCCACGGAGACCCGATGTTGAGGGGCGAGTGCGCGCCCACGTACCCCGTCGTCTCGACGGTGACGTCGAGCCCCATGCGGCTCGGCGCCGTGTCCGAGCCGAACTCGGCGAGGATGAGGGCATGGGTGCGGGCAGCGAGGGTAGCGCCGAAGACGAACCCCTGCGAGCCGCCGACGATCGCCCCCTGATCGATGAATTCGCCGAGCCGCGCACCGAGCGACACCGCGGCAAACGGTCCGGAGCGCAGCGCGCGCCCGTAGCCGACATCGAAACCCTGCACCTGCCATCCGCTGCCGACCGTGTAGGCGAGACCGAGCATCAAGAGCCCGCCGTACGTCTCCTGCGCGGCGAGCGGCGTAGACAAACCCGCCAGGCCTACCAACATTGTGAGCATGGACCGACGCACGTTCGTTCTCCTCACCGGAGGGGTTTCCAGCCGCCTGATCGTGCCGCCCTCCACCGCCCTCCACCGCCCTCCACCGTCGGGGGTGGCGGGGATAGGGAGGTTACGCTTCGAGCTGGACGACCGCCGCCGCTGGTCCCTGTGGTACTACGGGGACGGCGCTCCCGTTCCGCTCATCCGTGACGCGGACGTCGTGACCTGGCTCGCCGACCGCGCCCTCGGCCTCGCCGACTTGGAAGATAGCACGGTGGGAAGCCGTCGCCCCCCCGGCGGCGACGCCGTCGTGGTGCGCGGCCGAGCCGCCGGCGTCTGGGTGGAGGCGGAGTTTCTCACCGCGGGCGCCGCGGAGACCCCGCAGGCCGCCGTTACCGTCACGGTCTTCCCCGATCGCTTCCTGCCCAGCGTCAAAGGGGTACGCTTCTTCCAGCTCCCCGAGTCCGGCGTGCTGGGCGGGCCCGGCCCGCTGGTCGCCCTCGTGAACGGCTATCACTCCCTCGATCCGTGTCGCGTCGTGGCCGTGGGTGGACCGGAGGCGGCTGACCTGGCCAGCCACGGGGCGCTCGGGCTCGGCCGGGGGGGGCGGGGCCTGGCGATCGCCTTCGATGCGGGCGAGCCCGGCGAGGCCCGCGTCCACCTCGGCCCGGAGGCGCTCGAGGCGGCAAGCCAGTGGCTCCCGACGCGACCGCTCCGGCCCGAGGGCGACGCCTCGCGCATGCGGTTGGCGTTCGACCCGCAGGGCGACGGGCTGACCGCGCTGCGGGCCTTGTTCGTCCCTTCGTCGCCGGTCGATCAGGACCGGCTGGCGCAAGCGGTGGCACCCGCGGGCTGGTGCTCGCGGCAGGAGCTGGCGGGGGGCGTCAGTGAAGCGGACGTGGTGGCGAACACGGAATTCTGCGCCGCGAGCTTCGACCGCAGGTTCTTCCGCTACATCGAGCTCGACGACGGATATCAACGGGCGGCCGGCGCGTGGGACACGAACGACAAGTTCCCGCACGGCCACGCCTGGCTGACCGATCAGATCCACGCGAAAGGGTTCAAGGCGGGTCTGTGGCTGGCGCCGTTCGCGGTCGCGGAGCGGTCGGGGGTCCCCGCCGAACAGCCCGACTGGCTGCTGCGCGACGCCGCCGGCCCCGTCGTGTGCGACACGCGCGAGTCGTGGGGAGGTCCGATCTATGCGCTCGACGGGGCGCATCCCAAGGTACAGCAGTGGCTGTTCGACCTGGCCCGCCGCGTGGTGCGCGACTGGGGCTACGACTATGTCAGAATCGACGCCCTCCGCTGGGCCACGCTCGGAACGGGCCACTACGGGGGCCTGACGCACGCGGAAGCGTACCGCGGCGGGCTGGGCGCGATTCGCGATGGACTCGGCACCGAGGCGTTCATCGTGGGGAGCGCGGCCCCGCTGCAGCACGCCGTAGGACTCGTGAACGGGATGCGGATCGCCCCCGACGTGGCCGCCAGCTGGGGTGGGCTCCAGCCCGCGGCGCGCGCAGCGGGGCTGCGCAGCTTCTACCAGCGCTCGGCGTGGCTCGACGACCCGGACTGCCTGGTGGTGCGGCCGCCCCTCACACCAGCCGAAGCGCAGGTGTGGGCCTCGCTCGTCGCGGTGACGGGCGGACTCACCCTCTTCTCGGACAACCTCCCGAAGCTCCCGCCCGAGCGGCTCCCCGTGCTGCAACGCACCGTGCCCGTCGCCCCGGTGGCGGGCCGCCCGATCGACGCGGCGGCCGTAGAGCGGGATGTCGCACCGGCTATCGTCGCCGGTAGCGACGTGTTCCCGATCAAGGAGCGCTGGCGCTTCCGAACCGGGGACGACGCCGCCTACCGCGCTCGGGAATTCGACGAGGCGGCGTGGGAGACGATTCCGGTGCCCCAGCGTTGGAGCGAGGCGGGGCATCGGGATTACACCGGGGTCGCCTGGTATCGGACGCGCTTCTCACTGCCGCCGGTCGCCCCCGGGCGGCCGCCGTACCTCGAGCTCGGCAAGATCGCGGACGCCGACGAGGCGTTCATCAACGGTGTGAAGGTCGGCCAGACCGGCGACTTCCCGCCTGCCGAGCGCGGCGCCGCACAAGCGTACCGCCGCTATCGCGTCCCATCGGAGACGCTGAACTGGGGGGGCGACAACGTGCTCGCCGTACGCGTGTTCGGCGGCGCGGGAGCGGGTGGTGGCCTCTGGAGTGTGCGTCGTGACATGCCGCCTCGCGCCTGGGTGGTCGAAGGCCTGCCTCGCTGGTGGACCGTGATGCTGGTGAATTGGGAGGACGACCCGCTCCCAACCACGCTGCCGCTGAGCGCCCTGGGCCTCACCGGCGCACGGTTCACCGCCTATGACGTGTGGCGCGGTGTCCCACTGCCCGATCTCAAAGACGCGGTCGCCGTCACGCTCGAGCCGCGCAGCACGCTCACACTGGGGGTGCGGCCCGCCGCGGCGCGCCCGTTGGTGATCGGGACGACACGACACGTCGTGCAGGGCGCCATCGACGTCACAGAGGAGACCTGGGATGCCGCAGCACGCACGCTCGCCTAGAGACGGGGCATGCCGTGATCGAATGGACCGCCGGAGGCGACGGGCGGGACATCAAGTGGGAATTGAGCTTCCGATCAACCACAACAACGAGGAAAGGCAAAGGCTAGACGCGCAGACGCAGAGTGGAGAACAGTCAACAGTGTGAGGAGAGCGCCTCAATACCTCGTAGGAAGTACTTTTGGGCCACGAAGTACAGGACAACCATCGGGATCACCGCGACGGTCGCCGCCGCCATCTGATACGGCCAGTTCAGGTCGTACGCGCCGTGCAGGCGCGCGATGCCCACCTCCAACACCTGCATCTCGGGAGAGGACGTCGCGACGAGGGGCCAGAAGAAGCTCTTCCACTGATCGGCGAGCGCCAGCACGACGAGCGTTCCGAGCGCCGGCCCGGACAGCGGCAGCACGATGCGCCGGAAGACCGTCCATTCGCCCGCGCCTTCGAGCCGGGCGGCGTCTTCGAGATCGCGCGGAATCGCGAGAAAGCACTGCCGCAGGAAAAAGATCCCGCTGACCGAAACCAGCTCCGTCGAGATCAACCCCTGGTAGCTGTCCACCCAGCCGAGCGCACTGATGAGCAAGAAGCGGGGGACCAGCAGCAGGACGGCCGGAATCATGAGCGCCGAGAGATATACGACGAACAAGCGGTCCCGTCCCGGGAACCGCAGCCGCGCGAACGCGTAGGCGGCGGTCGTGCTGGTGAGCACCTGGCCCAGCGCCACGGCACCCGAGAAGATCGCGCTGTTCAGGAAGAACCGGGCGAACGGCGCGGCGGCGAGCGCGGCAGCGAACGGCTCCCAACGCGGGCGGGGCAGCGCCGTCGCGACCATATAAAGGAAAGGTGCAACCACGATGAGCGCGATCGGGAGGCCGACGGCGTAGACCAGCCATCCGTCTCGCTTCACACGCGGCGCGCTCGGTCTACGCATGCTCGACCCGCCGGTCAAGCAGTCTGAGCTGCGCCCGTGTCGCCACCAGGAGGAGCACGAAGAGCAGCAGCGAGAGCACGCTGGCCTCGCCGAACTGGAGCTGCGCCCACGCGGTCCGGTAGATGCGATACACCACGACGTCGGTACTCCCGATCGGGCCTCCCGCGGTGAGAACCGCGACCAGAGTAAACACCTGACACGCGCCGAGCACCCCGGTCACGAGCACGAACAGGATCACCGGCCGAAGCAGCGGGAGCGTCAGGCGCCGGAACCGTTGCCATGCATTCGCGCCGTCGACCAGGGCCGCATCGACGTACGCCTGCGGGATACGCTCGAGCCCGGCGTGGAACACGGCCATTTGATACCCGAGCTGCGTCCAGACCGAGACGATCATCACCGCGATCAGCGCCATTCCCGGGTCGCCGAGCCAGTCCACCGGTCTCAATCCGACGCGCGTGAGCACGTGCCCCAGCAGGTGATTGATGACCCCGGCGTCCGGCTGATACATCCACCGCCACACGAGGGCGACCGCGACCACCGACGAGACGGCGGGCAGGAGGAACAGCGCCCGCAGCAGCCTCGCGCCGCGCGAGCGGCCGCGCACGACCAGGGCGAGCGCGAGCGCGAGACCCATCGTAACCGGGACGTAGCAGGCGTAGAGCAGCGTACGCCCGAGCGCCGCCCAGACCTGCGGGCTCGCGAGCGCCTGGGCGTAGCCCGCGAGCCCGATGAAAGGTCGGGCGGGCTCGACTGGGCTGAACCGATGCACGGATAGATACACGGCGAACAGCACCGGACCGGCGGTGAACGCGACGAGGTGCAGCGCCGACGGCGCCAGAAACCCCCAGGCCGCCACGGTCTCGCGCCGCTGCCGCGGCGATGCGGTGAGGCTCCAACCGGCGAGCAGCGCCGCGACCGGGCCGAGCGCGACCAGGCCGAGCAGGAGCACAAGCCAGGGCAACGTGGCGGCCTCCACGGGGGGGGCGCGCAGCTCGATCCAGCGTCCGGGCCCGAGACGCACGGCGACCACGGCTCGCACGACGCCGCCGACATCGCGCCGCACGACGTCCGCGCCGAGCGACTCCGCCGGCACTACCTCGGCCCCTCGGGCAATGGACGCGAGGCTGGCGGGCGCGCTCCGAGTCTCGGGGACCCGGGCCATCGCCTCCTGCATGAGCAGTCGGGTGTCCGAAAGCCAGGCATCCGTGGCGGCGCTTCCGGCCAGGCGCACATCGGCGAACATCGCCGCGCCGAGCAGGCCGGCGGCCGCGGTGTAACGCCCGAGCGCCTGGCGCCACGGCTCGCCCGCCACGCCCAGCGTGCGCACCGCCTGCGTTCCAGCCACGAGCAGCAACACCAGCGCCGCGAGGGACCACGGATACACGGGCCAGCCGCCTCCGCGCGGCTGGGCCGCGACCGCCCCCACGACATCCCAGCCGTCACGATCGAGCAGCGGCGCGAGCATCGCCTGTCCAGTCCAGCGCACCGCGACCTCCCGCCGCAGCCGCTCGAGCTCCGCGGGCGCGAGGGGCGGCGCCGTGGCGTACACCAGGGGCGCGGTGCGGTCATAGATCTCGAAGTCCACCGCGAGTCCCGGGAGCCCGGCCAGCGCGCGGGCCCGGATCAGGAGCTGCGGCAGGTCGTACCCGCTCCCGCTCCGGGCCATCGGCGTGACGATCGCCAGGTACCCGGCGGCGGCGGCGGCATCGCGAGCGGCCAGCTCGCGCTCCCCGCGAGCGCGCGCCCAGCGTGCGGCGGCGAGCGGCAGCAGGGCGGCCGCGGCGAGGCCGAGGACGGCGGCCCAGCGGGCGCGCGCGCGCGACGTCATCGCGTAGCGCCCAGGAGACGGTCGAGCTCGCGCGCCGCGGCGCCCGCGGCGCGCGCCGGGTCGACGCCCGTGATCACGATGCGGTCCATGAGGCCGGCGAGCCGTTCCGCCACGTCGCGCCAGGGCCCGACGCGCGCGCCCCAAGACGGCCGGCCGTGCGCGGCCGTGCGCAGAAACGCCGCGTCCCAGCCGAGCGTGTCCGCCGCCGCGACGGCCCGCGCCGCCGCCGCGACCGCCGGCAGCTCGATGCCGGCCTCGGCCCGCGCCACCGCGGCGGCGGAATCGGTGAGGTCGGCCGCGAGCTCCACCGCCGCTTTGCGCCGCGGCGTCAGTGCCGGTACCGCGTAGCCCGTGACGTAGAGCACGGTAGCGGGCGCGACGCCGGCGCGGTGCGGGAGGGCGACGAATCCCACGTGCAGCCGGCCGGACGCGACGCTCGCTCGCAGCGCGGGAATCGCCCAGTGACCCGTCGTCATGAGTCCGAGGCGCCCGCTCGCGAACAGACCGGCGATGGCGCCCGGCGCGTCACGCGCGTCGTGGATCCGCGGCGCCAGGCCCGGGCTCGTGCTCCAACCGGCGTACCAGCGCAGCGCCTCGATCGTGGCCCGCGAGTCGAGACACCCCGAGGCGCGCCGGCCATCGGCGCACAACACGTCACCGCCCCCCGACCAGATCCACGGTAGCCACATGGCGAGCCGGGGGTCGAAGGCGGTGCCCCACTGATCGATCGCCCCGTCGCCGTCGCTATCGCGCGTGAGCCGTTTCGCGACACGGAGAAAATCGTCCCAGGTCCAGTCGTCGGTCGGATAGGGAATCGCGGCGCGATCGAGCAGATCCTTGTTGTAGGCGACCACCACGGGCGTGTAGCCCCGGGGCAGGCCATACAGCCCGGCGCCGCGGCGGAACACGGAGAGGAGGGTCTGGTCGTAGCGCGTCGGGTCCACGCCGACCCGCCCGAGGTAGGGAGCGAGATCGAGCGCAACGCCCAGCTCCACGACCCGGGGCACGTCCTCGTCGTCCAGCAGGAACACGTCGGGAGCATCGTCGCCGGCGAGCGCGGTGAGCAGCGCGCGGCGGTACGCGTCGCGATCCGCGACCACGACCGGGCGGGGCACGAGCGCGAGCCCGGGGTGGCGGGCGAGATAGGGTGTGAGCAGGCGCTCCTGGAGCTCGGCCGCGCCCGCTCCCGAGTCGATGCGGTCGGCGAGGCGCAGCGCGCCCCGGCCGCCGTCCGCCCGGCCGCCGCACGTCCAGCACGCGAGGCACAGTCCGAGGACGCGTCTCACCCCAGTCGCGCGCCGCCCGCGTCGAACAGGTGGAGGTGCTGCCGGTCGAGCGTGACGCCGACCCGGTCACCCGAACGGAAGTCCGGAAAGCCCGCCACGCGTGCGACGACGCGCTGGCTGCCCGTGTCGAGGTGGATCAACGTATCCGCGCCGAGCGGCTCGACCACGCGAATCTCCGCCGTCGCCGTCCCCTGGTCGGGGGCGCACAGCCGCACATGCTCGGGGCGCACGCCCAGATGGATCTCACCTTCGTAATGCTCCAGGGGGACGGCGATGGACCAGGCACCGCAGTCGACCACTCCCCCGCCCCGGCCCGCTCCTCGTCCGCGTCCGGTGAGCACGTTCATGCCGGGGTTGCCGATGAAGCGCGCGACGAACACGTCGGCGGGCTGCCCGTACACCTCGGCGGGCGAGCCCAGCTGGCGCAACCGCCCGGCGGCGAGCACGGCGATGCGCTGGCCCATCGTCATCGCCTCGACCTGATCGTGGGTGACGTAGACGACGGTGACCCCGAGGGCGCGGTGCAGCTCGAGCAGCTCGGCACGCAGCTCGCCGCGCTGAGTCGGGTCGAGGTGTGCGAGCGGCTCGTCGTAGAGAAACACGCGGGGCTCGCGCACGATTGCCCGAGCCAGGGCCACCCGCTGCCGCTCTCCGCCCGAGAGCGCGCCGGGCCGGCGCTGGAGCGCTCCCGTGAGGCCGAGTCGCTGGGCGGCCTGCTCCACGCGGCGCGCGATCTCGGCCGCGGCGACGCCGCGGACCTCGAGGCCGAACGCGATGTTGCCCCATGCCGAGAGGTGGGGATAAAGGGCGTGGCTTTGAAACACCATGGCGACGTCGCGCTCGCCCGGGGACAGCTGCGTGACGTCGCGGTCGCCGATGCGGATCTCGCCCGCGCTCGGGGTTTCCAGTCCGGCGATGCAGCGCAGCACGGTCGTTTTGCCGCATCCCGAAGGCCCCAGCAACACGAAGAACTCACCGTCGCGCACGTCGAGTGACAAGTCCGCGACCGCCTGGGTGCCGCCGGGATCGTACGTCTTGGCGAGGCCGCGCAGCGTGACGGACGCCATGCCGGTGCGGTTCTATTGCCGGCTGCGGCTCACAGTGACTCGATCTGGCGGAGCAGCTCGGCGTCGTCGCGCCTGGCTCCGAGCTCCGCTTCGACGTGGCGCCAGCGCAGGATCCCCTGTTGATCGATCAGGAAATACGCGCGCGTCGAAAAGAAACGGTCCGTCAGGAGCGTCCCGTACGCACGGCTCACGTCCCGCTTGAAATCGCTCAACAGGTCCTGGCGCATCGCGTATTTCGCCTTGTACTCCTTGAGCGTGGGCACTGAGTCCACGCTGATGGGCAGCACGACCGTGTCCGCGCGCTCGAACGCTGCGTAATCCTCGCTGAATGCACAATTCTCCGCCGTGCAGGTGTTCGTGAACGCGAGCGGGAAGAACGCCAGCAGCACGTGGCGCCGCCCACGGAAGCTCGAGAGCGTGACGTCGCTCCCGGCGGTGGACGGCAGGGTGAAGTCCGGAGCGGTGGTCCCGACACGGGGACCGGCTGGGGAGGGGGAGGCGGTGACGGTCACAACGCAGGCTCCTTGGCTCCGGGTCGGGGACGCGGAACGGATCGCGACGGTCCGGGGTTACGACAGTACACAATGTCATCGCGCACGACTCGGCGGGCAACCCGCGGGCGTACCGGTTTGAAATCGGCACGCGTGCCGTGCATCTTTCCCGCGGCCCGCCACCCCGCTGCGAAAGGAGTGGCCGACCAATGGCACAGAGCGTAAAGGATCGCACGACCGGTCAGACCGCCAAGGAGCGGATCATGGCGCACACCCTGCCGCCACTGCCGTACGATTTCGGGGCGCTGGAACCCTACATCGACGCCCAGACGATGCAGATCCACCACGGGAAACATCACCAGGCGTACGTCAACAACTTGAACGCCGCGCTCGACAAACACCCCGAGCTGCACAAGAAGACGCTGGAGGATCTGCTGCGCGGGATCAACGCCATCCCCGAGGACATCCGCACGGCCGTACGCAACAACGGCGGCGGCCATCACAACCACTCGCTGTTCTGGACGATCATGGCCCCGGCCGGCAAGGGCGGCGGCGGCGAACCGAGCGGCGCACTCGCCGATGCGATCAAGAAGACCTTCGGTGACGTCGCCAAGTTCAAAGAGCAGCTGGCGAGTGCCGCGACGAGCCGGTTTGGCAGCGGCTGGGCGTGGCTCGTCCTCACCGGCGGCAAGCTCGAGGTGTTCAGCACCGCGAATCAGGACAGCCCGCTCATGGACGGCAAGATTCCGGTCCTCGGCCTCGATGTGTGGGAGCACGCCTACTACCTCAAGTACCAGAACCGCCGACCGGACTACGTGACGGCGTGGTGGAACGTCGTGAACTGGGCTGAAGTGGGAAAGCGTTACGAGGCCGCGAGGAAGTAGGAACGGCCAAGGCTAGACGCGCAGACGCACAGGGGTGAACAGCAACGAGGGGTCAGGAAAGCGTTCCTGGCCCCTCGTCGCTTAGCGGTGGAGATTGAGGACCGGGAGGATCTTGAAGGGCGCCCGGTTGTTCTTCGCCCGGTTCAGGATCCCGACTTGGACACCGTGCAGCTCGTTCGCGGAGTTGTACAGCCCGATCGTCAGGCCGTGCTGCGGGCCGCGCACCCGGTTGTAGGCGCTGATGGACAGGCCCGTGAGCGCGTGACTGTCCACACTGTATCCGGCGATCCCAATCCCACGCACCGCGGCGTTCGCCACGACCGCCAGCCCGCCGATCGCGACACCGGTGAGGCGGCCGTTCGTGACCACGGCAAGACCTCCGATCGCGATACCGCTGATGGAGCCGTTCGCCACCGTGCCGAGACCGCCGACTGCGAGCCCGCGGACCGCGTCGTTGGCGACGAGGCCGAGCCCGGCGACGCCCACGCCGGTGATGTCACGATTGGCCACCGTGCCGAGGCCCGCGATCGCCACGCCGACGATGTCTTCATTCGCGACCGTGCCGAGGCCGGCGACGGCGATGCCCGTGATGCGGCGGTTCGCCACGGTCCCGAGACCACCCAGGGCGATACCGTTGATGTCGCGGTTCGCGACGGTGCCGAGCCCCCCCACCACGAGGCCCCCGAAATCGCCGTTCGACACGGCACCCAGCCCGCCCACGGTGACCCAGCGCGCCCGTCGCTCGGCCACGACGCCGCCGACGCCCAGAGCGATGCCGCTCACGATCTGTGAGCCCGGGACGAGACCCGCCTGGATACCGTTGACGGTGCCGGTCAGCGGCTCGCGCGGCTTCCACAGGGTGACGTTGATGCCATTCACGCGCTCGAGCCCGGCGTCCTGGATGTTGATGCGCAGACCGTTCACGCGCGGCGCGTTACCGACGCTGATGCCCCAATCGTGGATGGTGAGCCCGACGTGGAAGTGACCGGTGGTGCTCGAGTCCTGCGCGACGAGAGGAGAGGAGAACGAGGCGATGACGAGACACGCTCGGCGGAATCCGGTCGTCACGGCGGTCCTGTGGAGTGGAGGACGAGGCGTCCTACGGGTGTCACGGCACCCGCGTTTCACTCATCGAGCGCCTCGGTGAACACCTCGGCGGTGCCGTCCTCGGCGTAGCGCACCGTGACGCGCCACGGTCGGCAACAGACCTGGCAGTCTTCCACGTACTCCTGCACCGAGCCTCCGCCGGGGTCGAGCCCGAGCTCGTTGGCCTCCCCGCAGTGCGGACACACGACCAGCACCTCGCTCTCGGCCGTGCCGTCGCCGAGCGGGAAGTCCTCGTCATCGAGCGGATCGACGTCCGGATCGGGGGGAGGCGTCACCGCGAGCCGTACACCGAGGTCGCACCGTTCTTGTCGAAGGTCAGGATGTAATACTTGGCCGGCGCGTCCGATTCCATGCCCGGCGACCCGGCCGGCATGCCGGCAACGGCGACCCCGGCAATCCCGGGCCGCTCCTTGAGCAGGCGCTGGATTACGTCCGCGGGAACGTGCCCCTCGACCACGTAGCTGTCCACCACGGCCGTGTGACACGCGCTGAGCTTGTGGGGTACGCCGTAGCGCTCGGCCACACCGGCAAGATTGGTGGTGTCGTGCACCGTCACGCGGAATCCCGCGGCTTGCACGTGCTCCACCCACTTCTTGCAGCAACCGCAGCTGGCGCTCTTGTACACGACGACTTCCGGCCCGGGCGCCCGCGCCGCCATAGCGAGGCCGCCGACACCGCCGACGGTCGCGACGAGCAGCACGGTGGCCCAGTGGGGTCGACCGATCATGCGACTCCTTCCGTGGCGCGGGACAGCGTGTCCAGCATCGCCTCGTGCAGCGCGCCATTCGAGGTCACGAGGCTCCCGGTGTAGATCGAGCGCTCACCGCCCAGCCCGGTGGCGCGGCCGCCGGCCTCCTCCACGATCACCTGGAGCGCGGCGACGTCCCAGGGGTGCATCACGGGATCGATCGCTCCTTCTCCCGCCCCCTCCGCCACCAGCATATGCTGGTAAAAGTCTCCAAACCCGCGCGTGCGGCCGGCGCGGCCGACGAGCCGCGCGAAGCCGGGCGGCGGGCCGCCTTCTTTCAGACCGAGATTGCCGTGGAACAAGAGCGCCTCGTCGAGCTCGCGCACCTCCGACACTCGCAACCGCCGCGCGTCGCGAAACGCGCCGGCGCCGCGGGCGGCGCGCCAGCGCGCACGCAACGCCGGAGCGCTGGCGAGTCCCGCCACGACCTCCCCATCCGTTTCGATCGCCAGGAGCGTCGCGAACACGGGTATGCCCCGCACGAAGTTGCGCGTGCCGTCGATGGGATCGATGATCAGTCGCGCTCCGGTCGCGCCGGCCACTTCACCCTGCTCCTCGCCCAGCATGCCCAGGGCCGGCTGCCGCTTACGCACCAGCTCGCGGGCCATCGTCTCGATCGCCCGGTCGGCTTCGGTGACCGGACTCGCGTCGGGCTTTTGCTCGACGCGCAGCCGCCTCGTGCCGAAGAACGCGAGGGCGATCTCGTCGGCGCGATCGGCGATGTCGCCGAGCAGGGGGAGCCAGTCGCCGGGCTGCACCGGGTCAGGGACGCGGCGCCTTCGCCGGCTGGAACAACGGGAGGTACTGTCCGTACCCCTCCGCTGCGAGCCGCTCCAGCGGAATGAACCGCAGCGCGGCGGAGTTCATACAGTAGCGTAACCCGGTGGGAGGAGGCCCGTCGTCGAACACGTGTCCGAGGTGGGAATCGGCGTGCGCCGAGCGGACTTCGGTGCGCACCATGAACAGGGAGCGATCCGTTTTCTCGCGGATGTTCCCCGACTCGAGCGGCTTGGTGAAGCTGGGCCAGCCGGTCCCGGAATCGTACTTGTCGAGCGAGCTGAAGACCGGCTCGCCCGAGACCACGTCCACGTAGATCCCGGGCTGGTGGTTGTCCCAGTATTCGTTGCTGAACGCCCGCTCGGTGGCGTCACGCTGCGTCACCTCGTACTGCAGCGGCGTGAGCGCGCGTCGCAGGTCCTGGTCGCTCGCCTTCTTGAAGTCCATGGGATTCCATCCTTTTGGTCGCGCCGGGGGGGCGGCCGTTTGCGCGAGTGCGGCGCCCGCGCCCAACAGCATCAGGGCCAGCCAGGTCCGCACTGCACGTTTCGTCGTAAGCACCACGTGATCACCTCCGGAACGTGGAGCGGATGGGATTCGAACCCACGACCCCCTGGTTGCAAACCAGGTGCTCTCCCAGCTGAGCTACCGCCCCGTGTCAGGACAGTAAGATAGCAAGTAGAATGCAGCGAAGCAGAACGGGCAACGACTAGACGCGTAGACGCACAGTGGTAAACGGCGCCGAGGCAGCAGGCTTACCTGTCTCCTCCCCGCTGTTCTCCTCGGTGCGTCTGTGCGTCTAGCTTTTGCCTTTCCTGTGCCTGCACGGCCAGATTCCCGAGCGTGAGACGCCTGACTGTCCTGTGCGTGATTGTGGCCGCATGCCAGCCCGCCACTTCCCCGCTTCGCCTGGGCACCACCTACACCGTCCAACAATCCGGCGTCCTCGCCGTGCTCGAGTCGCTCTGGACCAGCCCGCGATTCACGACCGTCGTCGCGCCCTCGGGCCAGATCCTGCGCGCCGCGGCAAACGGGGATCTCGACGTCGTGATCACACACGCACCGGCGCTGGAGCGGCGCTTGCTGGTCGACCCCGGACACGCCCTGCTCCGCTGCCCCTTCGTCGCCAGCCGGTTCGCGATCGTCGGGCCGGCGGCGGATCCGGCGCGCGTGGCCGCGGCCCCCTCGGCTGCTGCCGCGTTCCGCCGCATCGCCGCGGCGGGCGGCCCGTTCGTGTCGCGCGGCGATTCGTCCGGAACGCACGTGAAAGAGCTGGCCCTCTGGCGGGCGGCGGGGGTGACGCCGGTCGCGCGCTGGCACATCGAATCGGGGGCCGACCAGGCGGCCACGCTCCACCTCGCCGACGAGCGCGACGCGTATGCCCTCGCCGACCTACCCACGTACGCCAAACTCCGGGACTTGGGCCTACGGGTCCTGTTCGAGGGCGACACGGCGCTCACCAATCCGTACACGCTGTACGTCGTGCGCCATCCGGCTGCCCCGCCCGCGGCGGGCGCGTTCGCGCGGTGGGCGTCGCTGGCGGGGCGCGGCGCCATCCTCGGATTGCGTCTTCCCGACGGCACTGCGGCGTTCGACGCAGTGGCAGGCGCGTGCACGGCGCCAGCGGCCGCCGCCTCACCGTGACGCCCGCCCATAGGGCTACCGCGCGATCGTGACGGCCCGGGCTCCGGGCGGCAGGGAGGCAAACGCGGCGTCGGCGACGTCCAGAATCGTCGCCGTGTAAGCGTTCACCTGGCTCCGTTCGGGTACGGCGAGGCGCAGCAACACTCCGTCCGACAGATTCCCCGTGACGATGGCACGCCACTCGGTGGCGGACTGCCGCTGGGTGAACAGCCGATAGCTCGAGCCGGCCGGTGTCAGCACGCTGTCGATGCGCGCGCTCGTGTCGGCTCCGACGAGCTGCACGAGCAGCGCCCGATCCGCCGATCCCGCGTTGGCAAGCTGCGCGGAGAAGGTCACGGAGGCGGGGGCGGCGGGGGGATCGCTGCATCCGCTCGCGGCGACTGCCCAAACCACAACCAGGCCCGTCAGGAATCGGTTCATGGCCGTGCCCTCTCGGCCGTAACGGGCGCCGGGGCCGGCGCGACGTGCCCCATGCGCTCCAGCCAGCGCAGCAAGTCGCCGATGTCGAACGTGTTGTTACGATTACCTTGCAGGTCGAGGTAGCGCTTCTGGTCGTCATTCACCGCCCCGGGACCCTGGAACTCGAGACTTAACACCTGCTGGAGCGTGAGCGACGGCTCCAGCACCTGGAGCGTCATCCCCCGCGCCGCCGACCGCGTCCCGTCGGTCACGCTGACCTGGAACGCGTACGTCCCCGTCTCGGTCGGCCAGCCGCTCAACACGCCGCCCTGTGACAACGCCAGGCCCGGCACGGGCGCGCCCGATGTCACTGCCCAGGTGTAGGTGCCGGCGCCACACGCCGCGCTCAAGACCGTGTTATAGGCGTATCCCCACAGGCCACTGGGGAGCTGCGGCTCCGTGGTCACCGCCAGCGACTGGGGTCCGGTGTTCAGCACGAAGCGGATCGCCCCGTTGGGCACGACCTGGCTGATCGCGTCGAGGCTGAAGCCCGGGCAGCCGCTCGAGTTGAGGCCGTCGCTCGGCAGCGTGGTGGTCGACAGCGACGCATTTCCCGTCGTCCCGGGATACACGTCGCCGGCGTCGCCCCGATCGGAGCACCCGAAGAGCGGGGCTTGGGGGCCGCAGGGCATTGCCGCATCGGCGTCCAGGTTGCCGAACCCATCCGCCTGGATCGGCTCGAGACCGTGAATCGGCCCCGCGTTCACGCGATTGTCGAAGTCGAACCCATGCTGCGCGATCTGCTCGGAGTCCACGTGCCAGACGATCAGGCCGCCGCCGCATGAGGCCGGTGGAGCGGCAGGGGAATACCAGCGCCCGCAGTGGCGCCGAACCATCGCGCTGTCCGACAGCACGCGCTGGCGGTTTTCCAGCAGGAAGTATTCGCCGCGCGGATTCGATCCCGTGACGGGGATGTAGAACGTCGTGTCCACGAGCGGCGTCGCCGGACCGAACGTGTACGTCCCGCTACTGGTGAGCGGCGCGACGATCACCCAGCCGAGCTCGTTGAGCGACCACACATCCATGCGCGACGGGCTGAACGACGACGTGTAGTTCCCGCTTCCCATCAAGCTGTACTCTCCGACGCCTTCGCTCGAGCCATCGGTGTCGTACAGATCGGGGAGCGAGAACCCGTGACCCGTTTCATGGGCGACCGTGCCGATCGGCATGATCTGCGTGGTGTCGCACCCGCTCGCGCCGCCGACACCGCTTTCCAGGATGTAGTCGGCGATCTTGATGTGTACGCCCTGGCTGTTCACGGAATGGGTCGTATAGGGCGAGAGTAGGAAGTAGCGGTGCGACCACAGGTGATTGTTTCCTTTGGGCCCGCACGCCCCGTCGAGCGCCGGCTGCATGAACGCCACGAGATCGACGAGCCCGTCGCCATCGCTGTCGTACTGCGTCCAGTCGACCTGGGCGTCCAGCTTGCGCAGCGCCTCGGTCAAGGCGCTTTGCATGCGCGCGATCGCATTGGAGGAGAACAGGCCGTTGCAGTCGGTCGAGCCTGTGAACGGGTTACCGGTGCAAGTGCCGGGCACTCCCGTGTACGTCACCTCGTTGGAGTCGAGCGCGGCGTAGCCGTACGTGTGTCCCTGGACGCTCAGCAACCCGTTCGATAGCTCCGCATAAAACGACGCGTACGTGTAGGGGCGGCCGACGGAAGCGCCGGTGGGGGATGGCGCGAACAGGACGTCGTCGAACTGGCTGGTGGGTCGGATTGCGCTCACCGGCGTGTTCTTGAACTTGAACAGGATGGCCGGCACCCGCAGCACACCGGACACGACGGGACCCGTGGCGAGGGGCGCGCCCAGTGACTGCGGGGCGCGACCCCCGGTCACGAGCGGGGCGTTCAGTGCCGGGAAATTCCTCTGCCGGAGCAATTGCTGACGCACGCGCCGCACAGCGCGCGCCTGCTTGCGCCACACGCCGTCCTTGCGGAAGTCGAACCCGCGAATCTCGCGGCGCACGGGGGGTGGACCCTGTTGGGGCCGTCCCGCGGCGGGCAGACACACGACCGCGATCACTGTCAGCAACAGCGAGCGACGACGCTTCACGAGAGAACTCCCGGGGTCCCTCAAGAGGGATGGACGCAACGTTGCACTCTAGGGCGCCGCCGACCGTGCGGCTGCGTGATGCCTCACACCGCGCCTGGCGAGTACTACCCCGAGCAGCATGAATCCGATCACGCCTCCCACGACCTTGGCCCGGTAGAGCCAGGGAGAGGCCTCGTCGGCGGGGGCGACGAAGCCCAAGACGATGGAAAACACCACTGCCGCAAGACCGACGAACCCGATCAGCGCGCTGGTCGCGGTTCGCTCACGGCGCAGCCGCAGGTAGGCCGCGAACAGATAGATGTAGGGAATGAAGAAAAGAATGATGGTGGTCTGCGTGAGCGCGAGATAGGCATTCTTGACCGTCGAGCCCACGAGGCTCGCGATCACGAACGCCGTCGCGATCGCGCCCTGGATCAACAAGCCGACGTGTGGCGTGTGCCAGCGAGGATGGATCCGCCCGAACGCCGGCGGCAGCGCGCCATCGACGCCCGCCACGTAGGGCAGCCGCGCCGAGCCGGCGAGCCACGCGCCCACGCCTCCCAGATTGCCGAGCACCAGCAGGATCGCGACGATCGCGGCGAGCGGCGCAAGCCAGCGCGGCGCGCCGAGCCGCTGCACCA
>WNGC01000543.1_pt1 | contig 23817 bp, 25 predicted proteins | sample 5400051 | NCBI WGS metagenome assembly WNGC01 (sample SAMN13153368, study PRJNA577476) | soil metagenome | isolation source: 20 cm soil or saprolite under grassland replicate 2 | place: USA:California | collected 2016-06-15
CGGGATTAATTAAGATTTCCAGCCACGGCCCGCGCCGTGTCAAAACGTTCAGGATATCGCGAATGGCCGCGCCGCTCGGCGACGTGACGATGCCGATTCTACGCGGGAATTTCGGAAGGGCGCGTTTGCGTTCGGCGGCAAATAATCCTTCCGCATCAAGCTTGCGTTTGAGCGCTTCGAACTTCGCCTGGAGCAGACCAAGCCCGCGCGGCTGCAGAACCTGAACGGTAAGCTGATATTGCCCGCGCGCTTCGAAAACCGAAACCTGTCCGTAAACCTGCACTTGCGCTCCGTCCATGAGTGGGGTGCGCAAGGGCGGCATCGTATTGCGAAAAATCACGCAAGCGATCTGCGCGCGGGCGTCTTTGAGAGTGAAATATTGATGTCCCGAGGGATGCAGTTTGTAATTCGAAATTTCGCCTTGCACCCAGACGGCGCCAAATTTCGTTTCAAGCGTGCCGCGAATGGCGCGGGTAAGTTCCGCGACGGTGAAAACCTTAGAGGTCTTTGCGAAAAGATCGCCGGTGAGCTGCATGGACGTGTCGTTAAGGTGCTAAAGGGTGGAATGTTTGAAGCGATGAAGCGAATGTTGTAGCGGCACTTGTGTCAAGCGCCCAACCAAAAGAAAGCGTTTGGCGCGAGCACCTCAAAAATTCACTCACTCGAGGGTCGAGCAGTCCCTTGCTCGATGCTAAAAGTGCGCGGCGAAGCCCGAAGGATTGGGTTGGTTGCACCAAGTTGTAGCCTCTACAGCAGATCTGCTTGAGCGCCTGGGGACGGTTTCAATCCAAGCTTGCGATACGCGTTCGGCGTAGCGACGCGGCCCTGTGGCGTGCGTTTGATGTAACCTTCCATGATTAAATACGGCTCATTCACTTCTTCGAGCGTGCCAGCTTCCTCGCCAACCGCGACCGCGAGCGAATTTAATCCAACCGGACCGCCATTGAACTTGTGGATCAAGGTTTCGATGATGCGTTTGTCCCATTGATCGAAGCCGTCGCGGTCGATTTCGAGCATGGTCAGGGCGCGGTCGGCGAGTTCGGCGGTGATTTTTCCGTCCGCTTTCACTTGCACATAATCGCGCACCCAACGCAGCAGATTGTTCGCAGTGCGAGGCGTGCCGCGTGTGCGCGTGGCGATCTCGGCTGCTCCTGCGGGATCAATGTCCACACCGAGCAAGCGTGCGCTGCGCACGATGATCTTCTGCATTTCCTCGGCATTGTAATAATCGAGTCGCGCGGTCATGCCGAAGCGTGAACGGAGGGGCGCGCTCACCATCCCCGCGCGCGTGGTCGCGCCGACAAGCGGTTGGAGCCGATGGATTTCGTCGATGAAAAGGACATCGCCTTTTTCAAGACTGGTGAGAAGCCCGGCGAGCTCGCCGGCTCTTTCAATCACCGGTCCGCTGGTATTTTTGATGTTCACGCTCATCGCGTTTGCAATGATGTAAGCGAGCGTGGTCTTGCCCAGACCGGACGGACCGCTCAGCAGAATGTGCTCGAGCACATCCCCCCGTTTTTTCGCCGCTTCCACCATCAATTCCAAGCGTTCACGCACCTTCACCTGACCGGTGAATTCGCTGAACATCGGCGGCCGCAGTGAGATTTCGAAAGCGACATCTGGCTCCGGTGGTTTCATCAGTTCTTCGGAGAGTTCATAGCATTTGAGCTAAGAAAGACGAAGAAGTTTTCAGCCACAGATCAGCACAGATCGAACGCAAAGTTACAGAAGATGGGGCCACCGGAATAAGCCGGTCGATAATGTGACTCTCGTGAACGGAGCGCTCTGTGGCATGACTATCGAGGGCGGCACCGACCAGGGAAACATCTTCAAGATTTCCTTGGACTAGGGCCAAGGCGGTTGCGCCGTAACAATTCAAATCAGACCCCTTCGACGAGGATCATTTTTGTTTTTGCGGTACGGTGACGCATTTTGCGGGGCTCGCGATATTCCTCGCAATTCAACCATTCTTTGGCGCGCTGCATCGAGTCGAATGCAACACGACGATGCGTTTCGGTTTCCAATCGCCTTCGAGCGTCTCGGCCGCGCCGCCGCGCACAATATATTTGCCGCCATATTTTTCCACGGTCGCGCCAGCGAGTTTTTTGTATTCCTCATAGCCACTGGGATCGACAACGTCGATTTCGACGATCACGTAAGCGGACATCTTCAGAAGGAAGAATTAAGGACTCAAAAGTCAGCGTCCGTTCTGGCTATCTTTTGCCGCCAGTTCTGGAATTCTTTTCCGGCGTCGCAGTCGCAGCCAATTGTTCCACGTTTTGCGGAGGCTATCTCGTGGGGTTTGGTATTTTTGGTTGAGCTCGTTGCTCTTTACGATCTGCGCGAGAATTCCCTTCACAGAGAAATCATCCGTGTTCACGATTGTGTAAGCGGTACCGACGGTCGCGGCATGATGTGCATCGCTCGCGGCGGTCATAGGCAAACCGCGAATCTGCGCGTACTTGAAGGCATAACGATTGTAGCGACGTAACGTGGTCGCAGCGTTGAAAACTTCAATGGCATCGATCGGCAGCGTTTCCAATGTTGAAAGCCGGATTCCCGCACGAAACAAATCGTATGGATGCGGAGGGATCGCGAGACCGCCGCGTTCATGGATGATTTCGCAGACCTCGCGCGCCGGTTTCCCCTTGAGATAGGGAAGCGTCGCGCCAACGCAAAGAAGATGGCCGTCGGCTGTGGTCACTTCCACGCCGGGTAGGATCAGGAAATCATCGACCGGAAGACCATCGAGCCGCATCAAACCCTTATCGAGCAGGTAACTGATAGCGTCGCAGGTGTTGTGGTCGGTAACCGCTATGCTGTGCAAACCTTTTGCGCGCCCGGCGGCGATCATGTCTTCCGGGCTGGATACACCGTCCCCGGAAAAGAACGAATGGGTGTGCAGGTCGATATTGAACGGCATTTTCCAGAGATTAACTTGGAGGAGGCGAAATGAAAAGCGTTGGAAGGGCTGTTGCCACTGCCTTGTACGCCGTAAATAAACGGACGCTAAAACCGGCCACAAGTAGGTAGCTGGAGCGAATCGTTAAACAAGCTCCTCCACGAGAATGGCCTGTTCAGCCGGGCTTTCTTTTTGAGGCCGATTGAACTGGTGATCGTAAAGCCGGCGATAGTACCCGGACTTCTCCAGCAGCTCGGCATGTGTGCCGATCTCCTTGATACGCCCATAATCCATCACCACGATCTGATCGGCCGACAAGACCGTGGAAAGCCGATGGGCAATTGCGATTACGGTTCGTCCGGCAGTGAGCTTTTCAAGCGCCTTTTGAATCTGCTTTTCCGATTCGGAATCGAGCGACGACGTCGCCTCGTCGAGCAATAGAATCGGCGCGTTCTTCAGGACGGCGCGCGCAATCGCGAGACGCTGCTGTTGGCCGCCGGAGAGTAGACAGCCCTTGTCTCCGATGACTGTTTCGTAGCCTTTCGGTTGCGCTGTGACGAAATCGTGAGCGTAAGCAGTGCGTGCTGCTTCATAAACTTCTTCCGGAGTGGCATCGAGCCGCCCGAACTGAATATTTTTGAAAATCGTGTCGTGAAATAAAAATGTTTCCTGAGTCACGAGACCGATCTGTTGGCGCAGGGATTTTTGCGTGATCGTGCGCAAATCGCGGCCGTCAATTTTCACGCTCCCGGAAGTCGGATCGTATAAGCGCAGGATGAGGGAGAGAATCGTGCTTTTGCCCGCGCCGCTTGCGCCGACCAGTGCATAAGTTTTGCCTGGTTCGATACGCAAATTCAGATCTTTGACCGCGTCGGTAACAGTGTTTGCGTAGCGGAAAATTACATTTTCAAAATCGAGCCGGCCTTGCGACGAGGTCATCGCAACGGCATCGGGGGCGTCATTGACGGCTGGCTCCAAATCCAAAATCCTGAAAATCTCGGTGGTGGCGGAGACTGATCTCTGCATCACGATGTGGATTTTGCTGAGTGTTTTGATCGGCTCGTACAGGATAAAAATCCCCGAGATCAGCCCAAAAAAACGCCCGGCGCTCAGATTTACGGCGTAAACATAAAGCAACGCCAGGCCCACGCCCACGGCCGCGATCGTTTCCACCAGCGGCCCGACCGCTTCCATGGATTTGATCATTCGCATCATGTTCGAGAACTGAAGCTGATTGCTCCGGATGAACGATTTCTCCTGATGCTCCTCCCGACTGAACGATTTGATGACCCGAATGCCGGCGAATGTTTCCTGCATGGTCACGACCATCTGCCCCATGTCTTCCTGCTCGTTTTGCACCGCCTTGCGCGCGCGACGCCCGTAAACGCGGATCGGCAGTAGACAAATCGGAAAAAGAACCAGGGTCACAACTGTAAACCTCCAGTCCATTAGAAGGAGAACAGCAATTCCGCCAACGATGGTGATTGGCTGCTTAAACAGATCGCTGCTTACAGTGGTCAGCGCCATCTGCATGCCACGCGTGTCGTTGGTGATGCGCGATATGAGAAATCCAGCCTGCATTTTATTAAAGAACTCCATCGAATGCCGCACAATCTTGCCGAAGAGCTGGTTCCGGATGTCGGTCACCACTTTGTTGCTCACCCAGTTCATGCAATAAGAGTTGCCGTAGGAACAAAGGCTGCGCACCGTCATGATTGCGGGAATAGCGAGGCAGATAAGAAGAAGCGAATTGATCTTGGGACCGGCGTTCAAGACTTCGAGATTCGAGCGCAATGCCATCGGATTCGGAGCAGCTCCGTGGAAGATCACGCTTGTCACCCGGGCGACGACCAGCGGGAAGAGCGAATTGACCATGCCGAAGACGAAGCCCAAGGAAAGGCCAAATACGAAGCGCGCCCGGTATGGCTTGACGTAGCCGTAGAGCCGCCGGTACGGGCCCGACGCGGCCTTAAGAGTCTGCCAAAATGAGGGCCTTTTCTTTCCGGTTTTTCCGTTCTTCATGACGTTTGAGTCGTCGCTTGAGGCGACAGCAGCGAATCCATAGCATCGATCACCGCTTCCGTCGAGATTAGGCTCATCGGAAAGCGCGCCCGTACAGGTGAAAATTCCGTCAACGGAGTTCTCGATTCTCCCTGCAAGATCAGTGCGAGGCTCTCCCGCGGTCGCCAGTGAAATGGATTCGTCGGACCGAAAAGAGCCACTTGCGGCGTCTGCACCGCTGCCGCGAGGTGCATCGGGGCGGAGTCCACTGTCACTAGAAGACGTGCCTGCGCAATGAGCGCCGCCAAGGTAAGCAGATCCGTCCTTCCAGAAAGGTCGACGATCCGCGGCCCTGTTTTCGCCTTGATAAGGGTAACGTGGGCCTGTTCCAGGCGCGAAGCCCCACTCGTCAGAACAAGATCGACATCGTTATTGTGGCCAGCGTGGTTGATGACTTCTGCCCACCGCGCTGGATCCCAGAACTTCTCGATGCGCGCCGAACCGGGATGAAAAATGATGAAGTGTCCACCGATTTTTGAGTCGCGCCGAAGCTTATTCGCTTTTTCCCGGGCCGACTCCGGCAACTCCAGATGCATCGCGCGGGAAGCGTTGCTACCTCCGAGCGGCTCCAGCAACGCGAGGTTATAATCGACCGTGTGCATGTCCCGCATGCGATTGTCCACGAACTGATTGTAGATTCGTGCCCGGATTTTTGATTGATCGCGGACACGGTGAGACACGATCCGTTTCCGTGCGCGGGATAAAAAGGCAAGAAAGGCGGAGCGATCGTTTCGCGTGAAGTCGATGCAGTAATTAAATCTCTCGCGCGCCAGGGCAATCACTATGGCGATGTCGCTCAGATTATGCCGCGCAACCAAGATCCGGTCCGCGCCCGGGATGGCTGGTAGCAAATCGGCGCATTCGTTGGAAACGACAAGTGTCACCCGTGCATCAGGAAAATTTTCGCGCAAAGCCACGATGGCCGGCATCGTCAAAATTAGATCACCGATGCGTTTGAGTTGGAGGAGCAGAATGTTCACGAGCTAAGCGATTGCAGCGGCGCTCTATCGGCGTCGCATTCTTTTCTGTTCCGATCGCCGGTCATAGACTGCCGGAAACGGGGTGGTTACGTCGCTTTCCGCATCGCGATTTCGTAAGCGTCCAGCAATCGCGTTCGGAAATGATCCCATGTGAAATTTTCAACGACTCGTCGCCGCGCCGCGCTGCCCATGCGTTCGACGACTTCAGGGTGTCGATATAAATGATCGAGTGCTGCCGTGATCGCGTCGACCTCCCGTGGTCGCACGATAATTCCTTCCACGCCATCGCGCACGACATCGCCTGCTTCCCGTGTAGTGATTTGCGGCAACGCGCAGGCGGCCGCTTCATAAGTGACTTTGGCGCTGCCCTCCCATTGTGACGGAAAAATATGAACCGTGCTTTGGCTAAGATAATTCTCCGGATCGCGCACAAATCCCACAACCCGAATATTATCGTGCCAGAATTGCTTGAGATACGGCTTCGCTTCGTCGTGCACAGAACCGACAAGCCATAATTCGGCTTCGGTTAGATTGAGGCGGTGCCAGGCCTCAAGCAAATGGTGAATGCCCTTGCGTTTAATCAAAGCGCCGGAGAAAACCGCGCGGAATTTTGCTGGGCGCCGTCCGGGCTTGAAGCGCTCCACATCCACCCCGCGCGGTAGGTAAAATAGTTTTTCCTCCGGGAACCCCCGCACCCGAAAGGTGTCGGTTGCGGTCTGTGATAAAACGAGCAGCAGATCGGCGAGTTTATACTCTTCAACGAAACGGTTGCGCTCGAGCAGCAATCCGGCTTTCCATTTTTGAAACCCCCGGACATTGCTTGTCGATTCCTGTCGGAGGATTTTCACTTTCCCGCCGTCGCGATGCCAGGTTGGAATCTCGACAATCGATGGGATGTGGCGCTGTTTCGCGACTCGGAGCGAGCGCAGACAGTCGCCTGACCAGCTGTGAAACAAGTCGTAGCGCCCGGTCGCCAGCTGCCGCGAGGCGATCCAATCAAGGTATTTTTTTTTCGCGCCGTAATAGTAAGGCCGGTCGAAAAACGAGATGAGACGCACTGGATGCCAGCGTAGAGAATGGATCAGCGATGCGGGAATTTCCTTTTGCCGGTTGTCATAGGCAATGGCTTTTCCGAGAAATCCGCCCCGATACGACGCGCGCAAGGTTTCAAATGCATCCGTGTCCAGACCTGAGCCGCCGATGCGAGCGAAGATCGAGTAGAGCAAATGCCTCGGTACCATTCGTGCTGCTGGCGAGGTGGAGCGTACTGGAGGAGGGGCGTTTAAAGTTTCACCCGGCATCTGGTTACAACTATTCTGGCGAACATGGAGCAAGTAAAGTTGTAACTCACTCGTGATGCCTTCTGACAAACGACTGACGATCGCTTTTGTTCGCCGCGGCTATTCCCAGACCGGCGGCGCGGAAGCGTATTTGAAACGGCTTGCGCTCGGAGTGTTTGATGCAGGACATGACGTGCAACTTATTACTACGAGCGATTGGCCGCAGACCGAGTGGCCGTTTGGAATACTCGATTGCTTGCATTCCCAATCGGCAATTGCATTTGCGGATGAGCTGAAACAAATGCGATCGCGCATTCCCTGTGATGTCCTGATGAGCCTCGAGCGCGTGTGGGATTGTCACGTTTATCGCGCCGGCGATGGCGTCCATCGCGCGTGGCTCAATCGTAAAAGAAAATTTGAAGTCCCGCTGCAACGATTTATTCGGGGCCTTAATCGCAAACATCACGACATTTTGCAGCTCGAAGAAGCTCTCTTTACAAATCGCGGAGCAGGTCGCGTCATCGTCAATTCGCACATGGTGAAAAGTGAGATTGTCGACCTGTATCACTATCCCGCGGATAAGATCGACATCGTGCAAAACGGTGTTCCACTCGAAAAATTTCGCTTCGATCCGGAGGTGCGAGAAAAGTCGCGCACCGAATTGAAATTGAAGCCGGATCAAATCGCGCTCCTTTTTGCCGGCTCCGGCTGGGAACGCAAGGGATTACTTTTCGCGATCGAAGCGATGCAATTGTGCAAGAACCGGAAGATGCGCTTGCTCGTTGCCGGTCGCGGAAACAAGCGCTCCTACAAATCAAAGCGCGTCCAGTTCCTCGGCGAGGTGTCCGATCTTGTGCGCCTTTACGCGGCCGCGGACATTTTTATTCTGCCAACAATTTACGATCCGTTTTCCAATGCCTGTCTGGAAGCGCTCGCTTGCGGTCTGCCGGTGATCACGACACGCGCAAACGGATTCAGCGAAATAATCGAAGACGGCGTGCACGGATCAATTGTTGATTGCGCGAACGACCTCGTCGGTTTGCGTGACGCCTTGTGGTTTTGGTCGGATGCAGCACGTAGTGCTGCGGTGAGATCGACAAACATACAGTGCGCAGCGCAATTCGATATCTCAGGAAATGTTGCGCGGACTTTGGAAATTCTGATTCAGGCCGCGGCCAGCGCCGCGTCTACGTCTGGGAAAATCTGAAATACCTGATCGAGCCGCGAGATCTCAAAGATCGAACGCACTGTTTCCTGTAAGCCGGCCAGCGCGAACTTGCCGCCGTAGGCTTCGACCTTTTGCATTCCTTGGATAAAGGCCGCCAAACCCGCGCTATCGATGTAGGATACGCGGGAAAGATCGACAACCACCTGTTTTGGTTTTTTCTCGATCATCATATTGAGTGACGCTACGACGGTAGGCGAGACGTGCAGATCGAGTTCACCTTCCAGCGGCAGCACATTAGGATGATCTTTACGGGGCATTGGAAACGCGGGAGACGCGGATTTTTTCATTCACACCTTCAATCGTCAATCGATCACCATTCGAGCGTATCGATAACACCGTCCACATTCGAAAGATCATCGATCAGAAAATCGGGCTGATATTTTGCCAGCTGGTCGTGACTCCACGTGCCGGTCGCGACGGCAATAGTACGCGCGCCAAACGCTTTACCACAGGCAATATCGCGAGGGGTGTCGCCGATTACGTCGATCTCGGAGGCGGCGAATTCGCGACCATGCTTTTCCTTTGCGCGAGTGCGAGCGAATGTTCCGAGCCGGTTTCGATCTTGATGATCGTCGGCAAACGCGCCGAATTCAAAGAAATGCCAGACGCCATAATGCTCGAGCTTTAATTGCGCTCCGCGCGCAACATTCCCAGTAAGAAGCGCGAGCACGAGATGCGGCCGCGATTTCAGCTTCCCGAGCAACTCGAGCACGCCTGGAAGCAGTTTGCCTTCGCGACGCGGCAATTCGATCGAAAGAAAATGGACGTAGCTGTCCAGAAACGCACTGATGTTTTCGTTCGTCACAGGAATCTTATGCTTTCTCAGGATGCTCACGACGATGCCCGAATCGGTCACACCCGCGATTTCGATGTCGTGCAGGTCATCTGCGATCCCGAACCGCTCGACGAGGGTCAATTTAAGCGCATGCACGCCTGCGCCGCCCGAATGGACAAGTGTGCCATCGATGTCGAAAAGAAGCAGGCGCTTGTGCGGTTCTGTCATATCGAGCGATTTGTCATTCTGAACGCAGATAAGAACCTCTCCCTTGCGCGGACGCTCTCGGCAAGAAAAGACATCCGCTACCACGTGACATGACAGGGCGTCTTGAGTCCATTCGGCAGAAGCGAGGTCTCTCGGCCGCCCTGCGACCTTGGATGACGACTACGGCGTCGGGGCGTGCATCATGAGGACGGCGATCATGCTCCCGAGAAATACGAGCAGCACGATTGCCGAGCCGACAAACATTGCAGTGCGAGTTGGGTCCTTCTGATCTTTCTGGCGCGGGAATGGGGATGCGTTCGCAAAATCGGCTGGGGCTACGCTCAATTCTGCCGGATTGGCTTCAATCTCATCGAGTTGAGGCAAGGGTCGCGACCCACTAGCGTCCGGTTCGTACCGCGCTTCGACTGCTCCAAATCGGATCCTGTCATCGAAACGCAGCGCCGTTTCCGTGGTCGGAATGCCGTTGACGCGCGTGCCGTTGGTTGAATCGAGATCTTTCAATCGATACGTTTCGCCGACAAGATACAACTGCGTGTGATGACTCGAAACCGACGGATCGCGAATAACGATTATGTTATCCGGCGCGCGCCCGATCGTGATCAGATCTCCGACGAGTTCATATGCGGTTCCGCTGATAACTAGCGTGGGCATGTTGTTATCTGGAACATAGTAAAGGATCCCAAGGTAGCGCAAGCCTCTGTCTTGCGGGCGGCTTAGAAACAAGCGGGCTGCTTGTGCTCCTTCTGCTCTGCCAGCATAGTGCGGCTCTCATGGCCATTGAGCTGACGCGTAATTTTTGTATCATCGCGCACATCGATCACGGCAAGACGACATTGTCCGATCGATTGCTCGAGCGCACCGGTACGATCCACGAACGCGAGAAGCAGGACCAACTGCTCGATTCGATGGACTTGGAGCGCGAGCGGGGAATCACAATCAAAGCGCATCCGGTGACGATGCGTTACACGAGTAAATCGGGCGAGATGTATCGGCTTAACCTGCTTGACACCCCGGGACATGTTGATTTTGCCTACGAGGTTTCGCGCAGTCTCGCGGCGTGCGAAGGCGCGTTGTTGATTGTTGACGCGGCGCAGGGGGTTGAGGCCCAAACAGTGGCGAACGTTCATCTGGCACACAAACAAGGGCTGACGATTGTTCCGATCATCAATAAAATCGATCTGCCAAACGCCGATGTGCCTGCCGTCCATCGACAATTGGAGGAAATCCTCGCAATCCCTTCCGAGGAAGCGATCGAAGCGAGCGCGAAGATGGGAATCGGTATCGAGGAAATTCTTGAGGGGATTGTGAAGCGCATCCCGCCGCCGCAAAAACCGGCGGATGAAACCTTGCGCGCGTTCGTGTTCGATTCGGTATTCGACGTTTACCGTGGTGTGGTTGGTTACGTCCGCGTCGTGTCCGGAACGATGGAAGCGAATCACGCGATCACGTTGATGAGCAACAACGCCCGTTATGAGATCAAGGAGGTCGGTGTGTTTACTCCGAAGATGCTCATGCAGCCGAAGCTCAGTCCAGGGGATGTCGGGTATTTCATCGCGAATATTAAAACGACCGCCGATATAAAAATCGGCGACACCATCACCGACCAACGTCATCCTGCGCGCGAACCGTTGCCAGGCTTTCAGGAAATTCACCCGATGGTGTTCAGCGGAATCTATCCGATCAACACCGGCGACTTCGAACACCTGAAGGCTGCGATCGGGAAGTTGCGGCTGAACGATGCCGCATTCATTTACACGCCGGAAAGTTCTGTCGCGCTCGGATTCGGGTTTCGCTGCGGATTCCTCGGTTTGCTCCACATGGAGATCATCCAGGAACGACTCAGGCGCGAGTACGACATGGACATCATCGCGACGAGTCCAAGCGTGGTGTATGAAGTGCTGACAACGCGTGGCGAAAAACTTTTGATCGATAATCCGGCGTACTTGCCCAATCCGAGTGTGATCGAGGAAATCCGGGAGCCGATCGTAAAGGCGTACGTAATCTGTCCGAATGAAAATATCGGTGACATCTTGCAGTTAATTCTTGAGAAGCGCGGCCAAATGGATCACACCGAGTCGCTCGACACGCGTCGCGTGATGTTGCATTGCGAACTGCCGCTCAACGAAATTCTTGTCGATTTTAACGACAAGGTTAAAAGCATTACGCGTGGCTACGGCTCGATGGATTACGAGCTCGCCGGCTATCGCGCGGCCAAGTTGGTGAAACTCGATCTGCTCGTGAATGGCGAACCAGTCGATGCCTTTTCGACGATTGTTCACAAAGATCGCGCAGAGGCGAGGGGACGCCAACTCGCGGCCAAATTGAAAGAAGTGATTCCGCGCCAGCTTTATCAAGTCGCGATCCAGGCAGCAATTGGTGGAAAAATTATTGCACGCGAGAGTGTTTCGGCGTTACGAAAAAACGTGACTGCAAAATGCTATGGCGGCGATATCACGCGGAAACGGAAATTGCTTGAGAAGCAAAAAGAGGGAAAAAAGCGCATGAAGAGCATCGGCAAGATCAATATTCCGCAGGAAGCGTTCATCCAGGTGCTAAGGGCGCAATGACGATGCCAGGCGAAAACGTCCAACCAACACCGAACACCTAGCTTCCAGGAACACGAATCAATGTTTACGACCCGTTACGTCAAGCACAGCAGATTGCTCTTGCGGCATGCTCAAAAATATCTGCGCTATAAGAACGATTTGCTCAGTGCCTCGAGCCGGGAAGAGATCATTACCGGAATAGAGAACCTCCGGGCCGCGTTGCGTGAGCGCGATCACGAGAGGATACAAAACGAAGCGGAAGCGCTCGATAAAACATTACACAAACTGACGCCGGTAAACTGGGAATCCCACTGGCGGGAAAATTGTGAGGTAATCTTGGTCGCGATTGTGGTGGCGGTCGGCATTCGCTCTTATTTATTGCAGCCGTTTAAGATTCCCACCGGCTCGATGCAACCGACCCTCAACGGAATTATTGGTCATCCCAGTACGACGCCGGTGCCAAACATTCTACGTCAGATCGCGGACTTCGTTATTCTCGGCCGCAATTACATCGACGTTGTCTCGCGTCAGGATGACCAGATTTTGCAGATCGAGCAGAAAAAATTTCTCTTCTTCTTCACATTTTCACGACTGATCTGCCAGCAGCAGAATTTTCTGGTTTACGCGCCGCCCGAAACGCTTACTCATGATTTCAACGTTTTTGCCGGCCGGATTTATCACCGTGATGAGATTATTGCCAGGGGTGCAGTGGACACAGGCGATCAGGTCTTTGTCGACAAGTTTAGCTACAATTTTGTTAAGCCACACCGGGGCGACGTTTTCGTTTTCCGGACAAATCATATCTTCGGGATTCGGGAGGACCCGGAAACCGGGTCGCCTTTTTACATTAAACGACTGGCCGGCTTGCCGGGAGATGAGTTGCGGATCGACCCGCCATTTCTTTACGCCAACGACAAAATCGCAGAAGGTTTTGGTTTCGCGAGGGTAATGGCGGCGAAGCCACCCTATCGCGGTTATGCACTGGGCCGAGATTATCTGGCGGAGCCAAATCGCTCCTTTGTCGTGCCGGAAAATGGCTATTTCGCTCTTGGCGACAACAGCTACAACAGCTATGACAGCCGCTACTGGGGACCTGTGCCGGAAGAAAACCTCGTCGGACGCGGGTTGTTTGTTTACTGGCCGTTCAACCGTCACTGGGGCTTAATTCGTTAGGCCGATATTTCTCCGGCATGGTATCGAGCCTCCCGCGAGTATGTGCTCTGCTTGGGCTCTGCGGTGGGTATGCCTTGCTGATGTTTTTCAATCCGGTCCGGCAATCGCTCGGCAACGGGTTTCGCTGCATCGGACGCTTCAAACGCATCTGGCTTACGTTTGCCCTTCTTGGGTTCGGTTACTTCGTTTTCCAATTTGCCACGTTTACGCCCATCCGAAAATCGGCCGATCTCGATCTGAACCAGATCATCTCGTTGCCGAGTTGGTACTGGCCGAGATTTGTAGAGATATGGAGAGAAACGCCGTTGCCTGCACTGGAAGGGGTAGCCGGAATTTTTGACAACGCGACCACCACTTATCCGCTCTCCGTCCTGGCCGCTGTGTTCATGATCATCAACTGGCGCGGTCTGCACGGCGCGCTGCTTCGTGCTTTGTGGAAGAGGTATCGTTTCTGGAGCTATTTCATCTACTTCATTCTGCTGCTGAGCGCGCTGGCATCGCTCTTCAAGCCGATTGTATTCTGGCGATTGCCGGAGTGGGGCGGCCTCGTTCCGGCCGCCGGGCTATTGCAAATTTCGGCCACGGTGGATGCGGTTGCATTTATTTTCGAATATCTATTTGGCGTCTATATCCAGGTGTATTTGATCACTGTGTGTCTGGCGTGGGTAAAAGGAGTTAGCTTTGAAGAAGGGGAGCTGTTCCGCTTCGCTATGCGCCGCTTCAGTTATGTTTTAAAATGGGCTGGCATCGTCGTGTTAGTAAGCACTTTGATGGTGCGGCTGCCACTCCTCCTCGCTTACTTCATGAATATTCCCGGTGTGCTCGACTACTTGCCGATCGAGCGCAGCGTGATAAGCGGCTTGATCATTGCTTTCTGCTCCGTCCAAATCTCGCTCGCTCTGCATAATGAAAGCCTGGGCGATGCAATCCGCGCGCATCGTCGATTCATCCGGCAAAATGCGGGCCGCCTCGCCTGGTTTTTGCTCATCTGCGGAGTCCACTTTTTCTGTATCATGGTTTGCGATGCCATCGTGCGCGGCGCAATTGCCGATCGGCTGGGCGCGCTCTTCTTTTGGAAATTCATCTTTGCCTGTCTTCGCGGAATTATCACGGGCTGGCTTTTGGCTTCGTGGGTCTGTCTGTTTCGCCAATGCGAAAGTCGACGCCTTCAGCAGGAGAAATGGATTCAGTATTAACCCCAGCTGCGAGGACGCACATGAATGCGGCGAAAATTACCCGCCAGAGCAAATCGAATCTGGCCTTGGCGTTTATTTCGTTAGGGCGCGAACGCAAGCGTGACATCACCATCTTCTACGCATTTTGTCGTGTAATCGACGACACTGCCGATTCTTCCGAGCTCGATGTCGCGGAAAAGCGACGGCGCCTGGCAGCATGGCGCGAGATGCTCCGCGTCGAGATTCCAGATGAGCCGACCCTTGCGCATGATCTGCGGCGTTTGATCGACAAGTATTGGTTATCGATCGATATGCTCGAGGAAATTATTACCGGAGTTGAGATGGATTTGAGCATCTCACGGTATGCGGCGTTCGAGGACCTGTGTATTTATTGCTATCGCGTCGCCAGCGCAGTCGGGCTCATCAGCATCGAGATTTTTGGATATCGCAATCCCGCCTGTAAAGAATATGCGCTTCAGCTCGGCCTGGCGTTGCAAATGACGAACATTATTCGCGACGTCGGGAAAGATTTGCGGAAAGGCCGCATCTATCTGCCGCAGGAAGATCTAGCGCGTTTCAGTTACTCCGAATCCGACCTGCAAAATCGACAATACAATGAGCGCTTCGTTCAACTGATGGACTTCGAGGCAGCGCGTGCGCGGCAGTTTTTCTCGCGTGCCGCGGCTACGCTTCCACGTGAAGATCGGCGATCGATGATCGCCGCCGAGATCATGGGGGCGGTTTATCGCGGTTTGCTTCGTAAAATGGAGATGGACAAGTTTCGCATTTTCGAAAAAGAATACCGCCTCGGCAAACTGGCGAAAATGGGTCGGATCGCAGTGCAGCTGCTCAAAAGTTTTTGAATTAATCGCAGCAAGTGTCCGTCTGACTTCTCCACTACGAAAAGGGGTTAATAAACGAATATGAAAACTAAATTGATCACTTTCTGTAGTGGCAGTGAGTTGAGTCGCGCTCATTTTTTCTAACATCGTTTCAGCAGAGTACGCAACCTCGCTCGACCGGCGCGGTTTAATTCATCACGGGTAATTTATGAATAGAAAAATTTTCACGATTATTTTGCTCACTGCGCTGAGTTCTTTTGTTCTCAGCTCCTGTGAAACGCCAGTTGGACAAGGTGCCGGAATAGGTGCTGCGACCGGAGCGATCATTGGCGGCGCAGCGACAGGTCATGTCCGCGGCGCGGCCATCGGCGCTGCCGCAGGGGCCGCAGCCGGCGCGCTAGTCGGAGCGGCCGTCGAAGAGGATCAAGCCGCGCGTTACGGTCCGCCGCCTCCAGGCGGTTTTCCATTCGCGCGTTGGGCTGGGACGCCCGGTTTCTACTACAGCCCTTACACCGGTCGCGCTTACGATCTTCGCGGTGTTCCGCCTGGTGGACTGACTCGCGACGTCGATACTGGGCAACTTTTCCGTAAACCCTAATCAGCGGCAGTTTAGTTCAGGCGTTTCCCCAGAGATCAGCGCGTTTGGGCTTGGAGTGCATCCACGAGCGCTTGCGCTTCCTCAGTCATCCTCAGTAATTCCGGCCACGGCCGGTGGTAGTTTTCACCCGGCAGCTTGCGCGTTGCGTCAAACCCCATGTGGGAACCGATGTTTTGATCGGTGGGCGCGTGGTCAAGCGAATCGCTCGGATTCTTGATGACAGTCGTGTCCCGCGCTGGATCGGTGTTCGCGCACAACCGAAAGAGCACTTCGCTCGTATTGTGCACGTCGCAGTCCTCGTCAACCACGACGATGTATTTACTGAACATCATTTGGCCCATGCCCCATAGGCCGTGCATGACTTTAAAAGCCTGATAGGGGTACTGCTTCCGGATACTAACGAACACGAGATTATGGAAAACGCCTTCCGGCGGCAGCGTCATGTCCACGATTTCCGGGAAATTCATTTTGAATACTGGCAGGAAAATCCGCACACACGCGTCGCCGATATAATAATCCTCCATCGGTGGCACACCTACGATGGTTGTCGGATAAATCGCCTCGCGCCGATGTGTAATCGCGGTTAAGTGGAATACCGGATAGTCTTCCACCGCGGTATAGAAACCCGTGTGATCGCCAAACGGCCCCTCCGGTTGCATCTCGCCGGGTTGCACATAACCTTCCAGCACAAAATCGACGTCGGCCGGAACATCGACATCGATTGTTTTGCAACGAACGAGCTCGATCGATTTTTTTCGAAGAAAACCCGCGAAAAGAATTTCATCCAAACCATCGGGCAGCGGTGCGGTTGCCGCGAAGGTATAGATCGGATCGCCGCCTAGCGTGACTGCAACCGGCATGCGCTCACCGCGTTCGTAATAGCGCTTGCCATGGCGCGCGCCCACCTTGTGAATTTGCCAATGCATTCCGGTCGTGCGCTCGTCATAAATTTGCATCCGATAGACGCCGATATTTCGTGCTCCTGTCTCGGGATCGCGTGTGTGCACATTCGGCAACGTGATAAAACGTCCGCCATCTTTCGGCCAACATTTAAGAATCGGCAGCTCGTTCAATGAAAAATCTCTTCCGTTGCCGATCTTGTGGACAACGTCGTGGCATTGAGCCTCGTGCACGGGTTTTGGGCGCGCGTGCAATAGATGAATTCCTTGCTTGAGCAAACTCCAACCTTCGCGCAGATCGGTGGGCGGTTTCGCTTTCAGGATGAGTTGAATCTCCTGGGCGATATCTGCGATTTCCGCGACCTGGAGGGCCAACGCCATCCGGCGGCGCGATCCCATCGTATTGATCGCGACCGGGAATTCCGATTTTTTTCCATCGACAATCGGTTGCTCGAAAAGAAGCGCCTTCCCTCCACCGGGCGATTTCATTTCGCGGTCCGCCCACTCTGCAATGAGCAGATCTGTGTCGACCGGGACGGCGACGCGTTTCAGCTCGCCCGCTTCGTCAAGAGCGTCGAGGAACTTTCGAAATGAGCGGTAAGCCATTTGTCAGACGTGCCGCGACTCTGATTCGTTCTGTGGCAGAACGCGAGAGAATTTCTTAATCAGCGGTACGGTGGCACCAGGTATTGGAACGACACGACCCGTCCATTTCCGAAGGTGACCGTCTTGGTCGGATACGGAATGCTCGGCGGAATGTAGGAATAATAGAATGGATCGAAGAAGGGATCGCCAAAGAACACGAAAGACCGGCCGCCATGATGATGGTGGCTGCCCACAAAACCGACGCTGGTAAATCCGAAACCGTAACCATAACCGTAACGATACGGGCCGTATGGGTATCCGTAACCGTACGGAGCCGTCGTGTAATTTACATAAATCCAAGTCTCAGTTGGACGGCCGCGCATATTGCCCACAATTTTCCGATCGGGCGAGCCCCAGGCCAGCCACACTGCATTTTGCGACATACCCGCGCGAATCTGTCCTTGGCTGACAAGCGATTGGTCCCTCGGAGAAAGAGTTTGGTAAATTTCGGGGTGCCCGGAGATTCGCGTCTCGGTCGTGGAACAACTCGCAAGAACTAGCGCGCTGGCGGCGATGCCGAGGGTCGGAGTCCTGAAAAAGAACGGACGCTTCATAGGAAAAATGATACAGTCGCCGAGTTATGAGTCAATCATGTCACTTCCTTGATTCAACTCCGCATTAACCGTAACGTTACGCTCGAATGCAAGATCGGTACGGCCATCGGATTTCCTATCTGCGTGTCTCGATCACAGACCGCTGCAACGAGCGCTGCACCTATTGCATGCCGCATGAGTTGCAGGAGTGGTTGCCGCGGGAAGAAATCCTGAATTTCGAGGAAACCTTGCGCCTCATTCGCATTGCAACCGATCTGGGTGTGTCGAAGGTCAGGATCACCGGGGGCGAGCCGCTCACTCGCCGCGGGGTGCTCGATCTTATTCGTGAACTTCCGAAAATTCCAGGCCTTCGCGACATAGGTCTTTCCACGAACGGGACACTGCTCGCGCGGGAAGTTGAGCCGCAGCGGACAATGGCGGCAGCTTTACGAAGCGCCAGCGTGAGATCGGTCAACATTTCGCTCGATACATTGAATCGAAATGTTTATTCCGAAATCACCGGGCGCGATTTACACCCACAAGTCCTAAACGGGATCGATGCCGCCATCACAGCAGGATTCGATCAAATCAAATTGAATACGGTCCTGATGCGCGGCCGAAATGAAGACCAATTAATTCCGCTAATCGAGTTTGCTGCGGCGCGTAATTTAATTCTGCGTTTCATCGAGATGATGCCCGTTAGCACGAGAGAAGTTCTCGGTGACGAAAATTTCATATCGATTTCTCAGGCGAAGCGGGTGATCGAATCGCGTTATGGCAGCCTGATTCCAGAGCCGGAGTTTCGAACGAATGGACCAGCCTCTTACTATCAGATCCCGAGCCGTCAACAACGCATCGGTTTTATCGGTGCGATGACGAACCTTCACTTTTGCGAGAGCTGCAACAAACTTCGTCTCACTTGCGATGGAAAGTTACGTCCTTGTCTTGGTAGCTACCTCGAGTTCGACATCATGAAACCACTTCGAGCCGGCGCGAGTGATGAGGAACTCAAACAGTTTTTCCTCGACGTTGTCGATCGAAAGCCGGAGCAGCACGATTTTCGCGACAATTACAAGCCTGGCCGCAAAATGGTTGCAATTGGCGGCTGATCGATGAGGCGTCTCACCCATATCGCCGCCGACGGCTGCGCACAAATGGTCGATGTCTCGGCCAAGCCGCTCACCGCGCGGACCGCAGTTGCAACAGGAAAAATCCGGCTTCAGCGCGAAACGCTCGGCCTGATTTCTAATGAGCAAATCGCGAAGGGCAACGTCTTTGCGACCGCGCGGATTGCCGGCATCCAAGCTGCCAAACAAACCGCGCATCTCATTCCGCTCTGCCACACCTTGCCGTTAAGTGAGGTCAAGATAGAAATCGTCACGTTAAACAATCACGCGAAGGTGAAATGCACTGCGCGCACTGTTGCGCAGACCGGCGTCGAGATGGAAGCGCTTACCGGCGTAGCCGTCGCGCTGCTCACGATCTACGACATGTGCAAAGCCGTGGATAAAGAGATGGAGATTTCGGATGTGCGTTTGGTAGAGAAGACCAAAAGCCCCTCTAGCGGCGGTCTATGACCCCCGGAACCAAAGCAGACGACGCTCATAAAGCGCCGCTACAATAAAGTGCAAATACAAGTTGGAATCATCACAATTTCGGACCGCGCGAGCGCCGGCGAATACAAGGACCTCGGCGGACCGGCACTGAAAGAAGCTGCACAAAAAGCAGGCTGGCAGGTTCTTTCTGAAGCGATCGTCCCGGATGACGCACGACGCATTCAGGAAACAATTCGTTCCTTTTCTCAGCAAGGCTGCGGCTTGATTTTGACGACGGGCGGGACAGGAATTGGTCCGCGCGATGTCACTCCGGAGGCAATCCGCGCGATCACGCGCGCGGAACTGCCCGGTTTTGGAGAAGTGATGCGCGCTGAATCAATGAAGATCACGCCGAACTCGATTCTGTCGCGCAGCCTGGCAGCGATTGTCGATCTTTCACTGGTGATCGCACTTCCGGGAAAGCCGAGCGGCGCTGTGGAATGTCTCGGCTTTGTCCAGGGCGCAATTTCGCACGGGGTCGCGTTGGCGCAGCGCGTGCCGACTTCGTGTTGAATTGGTGGGGCGCGATCTCCGAGCGCGCCGACGAAAATGTAGCCACGATTCTGCTGGCCTGCATGGCGCGTCTCACAGAGGCGCGGCTACAGCCTTGATCTTCAGTCCGGATAAGTCAGCAATCGCATTAATTGCTTGCCGTATTCAGTGAGATGGGCACTGGAGGATCGGCCAGAAATTTCATCGCGTGTCAAATAGGAATAATCGATGGCGCTTTTCTCAACGTAACTGAGTTCTGGCTGCGTCACGTGTTTGTCGCTTGGTTCTATTTTCAGCGGCAACCCCGAGCGCGCGAAAGAAACTTCCCACGACGATTTCTCGTTCCCGCGACTGCTGGCCAGCATCCACGGATAATCTTTCGGCAGTTCGAAATGTGATGATTTAGGTAGGCTCACTTTGTAAAATGTTTCTTCGCCCTGAAGAAATTGGGGAATCGTAAGTGAAGGATTTCTGCGTAAAGCGAGGTACAGCCGCGCGATATCGAGACCGGCGAGATTGATCCCGTTGTAAATGCCGTTGTGATTTGGGTCGTTTTTGAAAAATGCATCGTACCATGCTTCGAATCGATGACTGAGCATCAGATTCAATTCCAAATGGAGATGCGCGCGTGCCTGATTTAATCCAACCCCAGTGTAGCCCATCACTCCAATCCGCTGACCGCGTCGCACAGACTCGCCGGGCTGAATCCCGATCGAACTCAGATGCCCATACAAACTGTAATAGCTTGAGCCACCCCAGCGGTGCTCGATCACGATGTACTTCCCATAATTCGAGTAGCCGGGCACGAGGTTCGTGTGCACGACCTTGCCGTCCGCGATGGCACGCACTTCATCGAGCGGTTCGCCGCGCGCATCGCGCTGCAGCGATTTGATGTCCACTCCTTCGTGGAAACGCGTGTAAAAGATGCCTGCCGATGTCTCAATGGGGTCACGCACAAACCCGTATTGCCCACCCTCCCACGGGTTCGACTTAACTCCTTTAAAATCCCGCTCGATATATTGGTAAAATGCGGGCCCGCCGCCCGAGAAAAGAGCGTCATTGTCCGTCGGCAGCGCTAGGTCGAGCGTTTGATGTTGCATCTGCGCTATCAGGGTGGAACGAATCAGCAAAAGCGCGAGTGTCGCGGCAATGAAATGAATCTTTACATTCGGACGCAACCCGGAACGGCAAAAGCTGAATGAACAAACAGTTCTTCGCATCGAACATGATTGGCTAAAAGCATTGACTGAACGTGATCGCGCAGCGCTCGACCGCGTTCTCCCCGATGACTTCATGAACTCCACGTGGAAGGGAGAACTGCGCGACAAGCGGCAAATGCTCGAAGGACTGGCCAAGCCTGTTAGATACTCTCAGCGCTGGATGATTTGAAAGTTAATCTTTATCAAAAGACTGCGATTGTAAGGGGCATAAACATCGTAACCGATCAAACCGGTCGCATCCTGACGAGAATTCGCTTCACTGACGTTTTCATTTATCGTGACGGCCGGTGGCAGGCGGTCGCCGCACAAGAGACCGAGATTAAGACTCGATGAAATCCAGTGGCCGACATGTTCAACGTTTTGTCTTTCCGAGCAACCGCCACTCTTTTTTCATCGATTCAATATCGGCCGCAGTCAGTCCGGAAGCGATGTAGATTTTTCCGTCGGACACGCGCTTATCGATTGCAAGCTCCGTGATTGGCCGCCCATTGATGAATACAAAAAGATAACTGCCCCGGCGCTCGATGCTTAAGGTGTCGAGCGCAATCCTCCCGTGCTCATCGAGTTGAAAGAGCGCACCATAAGTTCCGTTTGCCGCCGGATACGGGTAAAACGCGATAACGTCCTGCTCCGAGATGCGGGGTATCTTTTCGATCGCAACATCTTTCCCGGAGAGCTTGGCGCGTACGGCTGTTGAAAAGACCTCGGTATCTTGCGGATTCCCCTGTGCATGGACGCGGAAAATGCAATGTCGCTCTTTCGCAAAGCCAACCGGCAGCGCGACGAGCAGCCAAAGCCAGAGCGCACAGAAAGCCTTCATGTCGATTGATAAAGGGTTTGACAGGATTTGCAACGTTTGCTGTTTAACCCGCTCATGAGACGACGCGTTGTTTTGCTCCTTCTAGTGTTCGCGATCGTGGGACGTAGCTTGGGCCAGGAAGCCGCGCCTACTGCGACACCGCACAGACGCGGCTGGTTGAGCCGCATGCTCCATCCGTTTTCTCCCGAAGCAGTCCCGCAGTACAAGGATCCAAGATTACGCGGTCTCGCACTCGACTTACAAATAACGCCACAGACGATAAAACTCTCGGAGGTCCGCCAGCTCGGGATCAAGGCGACGTTGACGAATGAATCGAAGCGTCCCGTTACACTCGAATTTGCGACAAACCAGCGAATCGAAATTTATTTAAGGAACTCCGCTGGGGAAATCCTGACGAAATGGTCCGACAATCACGCGATTGCAGAAAAACCGGGAACGGTTTTGATTAATCCCCAAGAGCACGTCGAATATAACGAGACGATTGCGGCGCGCGATCTCACGCCGAATAAAGTTTTTATCGCTGAGGTTTTCTTTCCAAAATATCCGGAGCTGCGAATCCAGCAAAAATTTCTGGCCGTGCCATAGGTAGGGACGGATCGCTGTGCCGTCGGCTTCGAGGTCGTGGTTCGTGTATAAACCCTCAATAGCATGCTCTTTTCCGATTATCACACCCATCCGCAGGGACATCGGGTGCAGCCTTATACGCAGGAGCTCCTGGGGCCATGGGCGGATTCGGCACGCAAAATCGGATTACGCGACATAGCTTTCACCGATCACGATCGTTATCACGCCGGAATCGATTTCGATGAAATCGACCGTTTGCGCGAGAAAAACTTCGATCTAAAGATTCGCGCTGGCGTCGAGCTCGATAACGATCCAGGTCACTCAGCGGCGGGACGAAAATGGATCGAGCAACATTGGGGCAAACTCGATTTTGTCCTTGGCTCCGTCCATTTTCTTTGTCGCGACGATCAGATGTTTGACAGCGTCCCGGAAGGCGCCGAGCAATTCGAGGGGCGCGATATTGATGCCATTTACATTGACTACTTTCGCCGTGTCCGCGAAGTAGCAGCGACTGGGCTTGTCGACTGCCTTGCCCATCTCGACCTCATCAAAATCCATGGCCATCGGCCAAATGCGGAGATTGACGCGATCGCGGGCGAAACGCTCGATTTCATTCGTTCGCGCAACCTTGGGATTGAACTTTCCACCGCAGGTTGGCGCAAGCCGGTGAACGAGCTTTATCCAAGCGATCGAATCATTGAACTCGCGATTAAGAAGGGGATTCCATTTACGACTGCGTCCGACGCGCATTCGTACATGCAACTCGGTGACAATTTCAGCAGCCTTGCCGAGAAAATGAATTCGCTTGGCATTCGCGAAGTTTGTGTTTACCACAAACACACGCGCGAAATGCGAGCGGTTTTGTAGCAGCGCTCCACGAGCGTCGTATAGGTTTTATTCGACAAGCGCGACGACCACAGACCGTTCGTTACAGCTGAAGTCCGCCCGTGATTTTTGTCATCTCCGAGTGCGCAAGCGCTTTTCCTTGCTCGACTGCCTGCTTTACCGCGCTCAACACAATTTCCTCGAGAAATGCGACATCGTTTGGATCGACAACTTCCTTATCGATCTTGATTGCGATCACGTCGCCAGCGCCGTTCGCCGTCACTCTTACTTTGCCGCCACCCGCTCGCACTTCGACAGTCTTCGTCTCGAGCTCAGCTTGTGTTTTCGCCATTTGCTCCTGCATCTTCTGCGCCTGCTTCATGAGCTTGTTCAAATTCATAATCTTAGATCAGGATCTTATTTCACCTTTGAACAT
>WNGC01000597.1_pt1 | contig 23758 bp, 22 predicted proteins | sample 5400051 | NCBI WGS metagenome assembly WNGC01 (sample SAMN13153368, study PRJNA577476) | soil metagenome | isolation source: 20 cm soil or saprolite under grassland replicate 2 | place: USA:California | collected 2016-06-15
CGCGCGCACCCATGCGAGCGCGGGTCCCTCCGCGCGCAGCGCGTCCTGCAGCGGATGCCCATCGGCCGTCAGGCGGGGACCCGGCACGCACGGCAGCAGCACGAGCGGTCCCGGCTGCGTCTCGGTATGCCAGGCGCGAACGGCGTCGATTACGGACACGTCCCGCACGAGCACGGCGTGCAGCCATTCGCCCAAGAGCCGCTCGGCGAGCTCGGCGTCGCGGCGGCTGGTGCGCAGGAAATCCGACAAGGGGCCGATCACGCCGGCGATTTTCGCCTTGAGCAGCGCTTGCGCGCCGGGCGCCAGACCCACGTGCTGCTTGTCGAGCTCGCTGAGCGCGTCGCGCCGGGCTTCGATTTGGGCGACTGCCGCCTCGGCCTGGCGCCGCGCCGAGCGCGCGCTCATCTCCTGTTCTTGCAGCGCGGCGACCTGGCGGCGGGCGTGATGCAACGCATCGACGGCGTGGACCGCCGCCTGCGCGTCGCGAGTGACGCGTTGCGCCGCCGCGTCGGCGTGGTGCCCGGCCTCGAGCGCCGCGGCGTCGCGATCGGCACGCTCTGCGGTTGCCAGCGCCAACTGCTCGCGCAGCTCGCTGCGCTCGCGATCCAGCGCGGCCCCTTCGATTTCAAGCGCGCGGGCGGTCTCGGCGCGGCGCTGGAGCGCTTCTTCGAGCTCCCGCACCGCCAACCGCTCGGCCGTGAGGCGGCCGCGCACGTTGTTCTCGTCGCCAGTGCGCGCGGTTAGCTCGCTCTGTACCGCCGCAAGGTCGCGCTCGGCCGCGGCGCGCTCGGCGCCCGCGGCGTCGTGCTCCCGCTCGGCCTGCGCCGCGCGCCGCTCGGCCTGCACGCGCTCGTCGGCCGCTGTTTGGCGCCGCTGGCCGGCATTGCCGAGCCGTTCGGCGGCGAGGGCGAGATCGCTCTCGAGCCGCCCGACCTCGAGCTTGGCATCGCCCAGCCGCCGCTCGACTTCGGTGCGGCGCGCTTCCGCCGTGTGTCGCGCCTGCACGCGCGCTTCGCGCTGCCGCTCGGCCTCGTCGAGCCGCGCGCGCGCCGCGGGAATCGCCGCTGACAGCTCGCGCGCGCGCACGCCCAATGCGCCGAGCGCGAGATCGAAATCCTCGAGCTCGCGGCGCACCAGCGTCAGGGCGATGCCGAAACGCTCTTCGATCATCTTGCCGTAGCGCTCGGCACGGCCGCGCTGCCGCGCCAGGCTGCGGACTTGCGTCTGCACCTCGCTGATCAGGTCTTCGAGCCGAGCGAGGTCCGCCGCGGTCTCCTCCAGCCTGCGCTCCGTGCTTTTCTTGCGATCCCGATAGAGTCCGATGCCCGCTGCTTCCTCGAACAACGCGCGCCGCTCTTCGGCTCTCTCCGAGAGCAACGCTTCGATCATCTTGGCTTCCATGACGACCGCGGCGTCGGCGCCGAGCCCCGTGCCGCGCAGCATGTCCTGGATATCGCGCAGCCGAACCGGCGAGCGGTTGAGGAGATAGTCGCTTTGGCCGGAGCGCGACAAACGCCGCGTCACGACGACCTCCTGATAGGCGATTGGCAGACTGCCGTCCGAGTTGTCGAAGACGAGCGACACTTCGGCTACGTTGACCGGCCGGCGCCCGGTCGAGCCCTGGAAGATCACATCTTCCATTTTTCCGCCACGCAAGAGGCGCGGCGACTGCTCACCGAGCACCCAGCGCACCGCGTCAGAGATGTTCGATTTGCCGCAGCCGTTCGGGCCGACAATCGCCGTGACGCCCTGATCGAAGGGCAGCTCGACGGAGCCCGCGAACGATTTGAACCCCGACAGTTCGAGCCTGCTCAGTCTCATGGATTCCCCATGCGAGGGAGAAGGGTGGCGTGCACGCCCGCGCGCGCGAGTGTGGCCCTGGTCAGCGCCGCCTGGTCGGGAGATTCGAAAGCGCCAATCGTGATGCGGTTGTGCCAGCGCACAGCGGGAACGCCGCGGGCGCGCAAACGCTCGAGCGAGACACCATCCGCGGCGCGGAAGGAAAACGGCGCCTGCAGCAGATCACCGATTCCTTGTGCCGCGATGCCGCGCCGCCACAAGTCGGACCGCGCATCGGCCGCTTCGGCGCGCGTGGCATACGAGCCCGCGAGGACGCGGTACCACATCGGGCCACCGTCGCTCTGTGGCACGGGCGTCACGAGCCCACCGGGAAGTCCGTCCTTGGAGAGCTGATCCGCGTGCGCGAGCGCTTTCGGGAGCGACGCATACGCGGCGAGCTGCACAGTCCAGCCCAACGTATCGAGAGGCGGCGGCGGCGGCGGCGCAACCTCCGTGTGCGAGACGACCGTCACCGGTGGGGCCGGAGGGGCGACGAATGCTTCCCGCGCCCCAGCAAGCAGTACCCACCCACCGACGGCCAATCCCGCGAGCAGCAAGGCACCCACGGCGACTCGCAACCCGCGGCGGCGCGGCGTTGAGTGAATCGAGTTGAGGGTGGGAACGAGTGCGGCGGTGGGAGTCGCAGTTGGAGAGACGCGATGGCTCGATGGCAGCCATCGGTCGCGCGCGACCCCGAGCAAGGGGACATCACGCTCCATCCTGAATCCCGTGGGGAGTCCTTCAGGCGCGAGAATGATCGCGCCGTCCGCAGCCGTCGAGAGCGACGCGAGTCCTGCGGGCGACACGAACAGGAGCAGTAGCGCTCCCTCCGCGCGGAACCCCGCCTGCAGTTTTGGCCAACGCGGGTGGGCATAGAGCTCGGGAATGCTTGCCGTATCCGAGCCGGCGGGGATCAGAAACACGCCGGTCACTTCGTGCGCGGCCTTGTTCAGGGAGACACCATACTCGAACGCATCCACGATCCCTTCAGTCGGCTTCAACCCCACGATCTCATGAAGCGCTGGTTTCTCGAGATGCAGATCGACCAAGGCAACGCGCCGTCCGTCGCGCGCCGCGATGCGCGCGATGTCCCACGCCGCCTTTCCCGCCCACGCGAGATCGTCGGTGAGGGGCACGAGCGCCACCAACGCCTGGGTGTCGACGAGGGGCGGGATCAGATGCCCGAGCCGCGACAATGGGAGCTGGCGGAATTGCGTCACTGGCCTGGCTGGTAAATCCAGAAGGGTCGTCCCAGCCGGCGGCCGGTCGCTTCGGCCTGCGCGCGCGTGGCGAAGGGGCCGAGGACCACGCGATAACCGTCGTCCGGTTGCTGCGGCGGCAGAACGCGCGCCGCCATTCCCGCGCGCGTGAGGTCATCGGCGAGGTGGCCCGACCATTCAGGATTTTGCGACGTCGAAACCTGAACGTAGAGCGGTCCCTCGGCTCCCGCTCCGGCGGTTGCGCTGTCAACCGTCGCGGCATCGGCCGCCATGCGGCTCGCCGGCAGGCCACGCGGCATCCAGGACGAGAGCACCCAGAGATCTCCGGCGCCATGCTCCACGCGGCCGACTTCAGTCAAGGAATCGGGTCGCGCCGACACGACGTCGTTCCCGCGGCGATAGATGAGCATCCCGTCCGGCGAGATCGCCGGCAGGTCGGATTGCCACGCCGTCGGCACCACGCCGGTATGCCGTTTGATCGGCAGGTCGACGACCCAGGCAGAATCGCTGACCGTGGGACGGGCGAGCAGCCAACGTCCGAGCGGATCGAGCCGCAATGCCGCGACCGGCCCGGGCAACGCCACGCCGTCGAGCTCGCGACGATCGTAGCGATCGACGACGGCCAGGCCCGGCACGTTGCGTCGAGCGACATAAATGCGATGACCGGAGGGGGAGAACGCCAGCGCCCGTGGGGGATCGGCGAGACGCACGAACGATGGATCGCGCGTCCCACGCGGATCGTAGAACGTGATCCCTGAATCGCTCGCGACCGCGACGAGATCGCCCCAGCGCGTCGCGGCAACGTCGCCGCCCGCGGCGATGGGACGCACGGTGGGCGGCTGATCGGCGGCGGCGACGAGCAGGCGATCCTGCGGAATCACGCCGACGAGGCGCTGATCGGTCGAGCCGAAAAGATCGCGCGGCAAGGCCGTGAGCGGCTGCGGCTACGCGAAGCGCGTGCGGCGGGACAACGAGATCACGCGCCGTTGCGCGTCCACGGCGTAGAGCGTGCCGTCGGGACCGAGCGCCGCCTCCGCGATGTTCACCGCGACCGTGTCGACGCGACCGCTGCCGAGATCGTAGGACAACAGCTCGTGCTTTGCCGTGGTGACGAAGAGCAATTCCGATTCAGGGTCGAGACCCAGCACGCGGTCGACCGGCGGCAACCGGCCGCGCAGGATTCCCTCGACCAGGCTGAGGCGCGGGAGGCGATAGAGTTGCGGCAGCCCACCCTTGGCAGGGAGGCGGATGGCGATACCCGGCATGCGCGACAGGACTTGGAGCCTGCTAACTTGCTGTGGGCCTTGTTGTTGCGATGAGGTTACCGCGGGCGTCTGGGATCGACAGCCCGAGAGCAGCAGGCTCGCATAGAAAAGGAAACGGGAGATGGGCAAATGGCCTCGCCGGACAAAATAGACAACCGGCGAGGCCATTGCAACTGTTTTAGTGAAGCGGAGTTAGAACGTCGGGCCGAGGCTGACCGTCCAGTATGAGTGTTTGAGCGGCCGGTCGAGCGGCTTGGTGTAGTCCACGCGCATGATCATCAGGCCGAAGATGTTCGCGCGGATCGACCCGCCCCAGCTCCGCAACGGCACGCGCACCAGCAGCGGGTTCTCACCGGACGAGCGACTCCATTTGACCACGCTGTTGCTTTCCCATGCCATACCGGCATCGAAGAACACGGCGCCCTCGATCGGCGGAAATCCGATCGGCAGGAAGCCGAGCACCAGACTGCGCGTGAGCGGGAAGCGCAGCTCGACATTGCCTACCGCGATCTTCGAGCCGATCAGCTGATCGAGCTCGGCGCAGCCGGTCTGTGAAGACGTGCCCGGATCGGCGACGCACTCGTTGTTCCGGAAAGATCCCGCCGTGTAGCCGCGAATCAACTCCGTGCTGCCGAGGAAAATCGGGAAGCGGTCGGCGTCGCGTCCGAAGCGCCCGAACATCACGCCGCGGAACGCCAGCGTGAACGGCCGGAAGAAGAGGTAGCGCCGGTAGTCGGCGAGCGCGGCGGTGAATCGCCAGTTGCCGAACGCCGGCGACACCTGCAGGCGTGACCGCGATCCCGCGAACGGCCCCACCCAGCCGAACAACGAGTTGTCGTGCACGTGGGAAAGCGACGGTTGAATGAAGCTGATCGAGGGCCCCGGGATCGTGCGGTAGCGCTGCCCGAGGAAGAAGCCGGACGGATCGAACGCCGTCTCGAGCTGCAGCGTCGCGTCGCTGATGTTGACCGCGTGGAAGCCCACCTCGACACGATTGAAGCGGCTGAGCGGATACGCACCCTCGGCAAATCCGTCACGAATCACGAACCGACGGATGCGCGAGACGAAGACATCGGCGCTGTCTGTGACACCAGTGACTTCCTGCTTCTCCCAATTGGAGCCGCCATAGAAGTACAATGGCTCTTGCGAGAAACCGGACGCCCAGTTCAGGCGGTGCGCCTGATTGACGTAGACACCGAGGAATTGCGCTTCGCTGATTCGGCCATTGACGGCCCCGGACAACACGATCGTGTGATTGCCAAGAATGTCCGACAGCGAGACGGCGGTGCCGCCAAAGAATCCGCGCCCGAAGTTGTCGCGCTGATAGCCGATCGTGGGCCGCGCGATGTAGTCGGCAGTGAACCGGACGCGGTAGGGGCGGTAGGTGAACTCACTCGTATCCGGCAGCGCGAGGTTCGCCGAGTCGAGCAAGGCGCGCACGGTGACCGGCACTTGCGTCGAGATCGATTCCGACGCCTGCGGCGTCGCCGAGGGACGGAATCCCGCTGCGCCATGGTAGATCGACGCGACCTCGCCCGGCCGTGTAGGTTGTGCGGCACTGTGAATGCCGGGAACGGTTGATCCGGCGGGTGCGGTGCTCCCGACCGGAATTACCGGTGTGGTCACGGCCGGGGCGGGCACCACGGTGTCGCGTCCATCGAGTAGCATGACAACGGGTGGCGTGACGGGTCCGCGATACGGCGTGCGGCGCAGCGAGCGTGGATTCTCGACCGAGTACACGCTGAACTGGCCGTCTTCGTAGTACACAAACGCCAGGCGATCGGCTTGCGGGGCCCAGGAGAGCACCGGCGACAACGGCGTGATCCCCTGCACGCCCGTGTAGAGATTGGTGAGCTGGTACAGCTCGCCATCCGCGAAATCGTACAGGAACACGTTGCTGATGCCGCCCCGGTCGGAGACGAAGGCGAGCGAACGCCCATCCGGCGCCCATGCCGGATCGATGTTCTTGCCCGTTTCCATGTGTCCGAGCAGCTCGATCGTGCCCGTGTCGAGATGGTAGAGCGCGATGCGCAGATTACTCTGGCGCAGCAGGTCGAAATCCGTCTCCGGGCCGCGATCGGTGACGAACGCAATGGTCTTCCCGTCGGGCGACCATGACGGATGCAGGTCGGCGTACTTGTCGTTCGTGAGCCGCCGCAATCCGCTGCCGTCGCGGTTGATGATGAAGAGGTCCGACAAACCGCCGTCGAACCCTGTGAAGACGAGCTGGTGGCCGTCGGGCGACCACCGCGGCGTTTGTAGCCCGCTCAACTTCACGTGAATGCGCCGCTCCTCGCGGTCGCGCTTGACGTCCAGGATGACGAGGTCGTCGCGCTCTTTGCGCTTCGCCGCGATGGCGAAGAATTTGCCGTCCGGCGAGAAGGAACCGGCCGAGTTGATGAAGCGCAGGCTCTCGTAATTGCTGTTGATGGTCGATTTGACGAGCCGGCCTTTGACGCGGCCGCTCTCGGCGTCGGCGAGCCAGAGATCGATGAAGAAGCCGCCTTGATCGCCGAAGTATGCGATGTCGCGGCCGTCGGGTGTCAGCGCCGGCGCGAGGAAAATGCGGCCGTGCGAGCGCCGCTGCGTCAACAGCGGCTGCGCGATGCGCCGCGCGCGGTAGTGGTCGCTCAGCTGCGGCAGAAATGTGGTCTGGATCGCGTCGCGCCAGTCGTTCGACAGATCCTCGAGCGAGCGCCCCAGCGCGCGTTTGAACGCCGCCTCGAGACCGGAGCTCGCGCTCGCCTGCAGGATCTCGCCGATCACCTCGTCGCCCCACTTCTCGCCGATAAAGGCCCACAGCGCGTGGCCATAGCGGTAGGGGAAGATGTTCTGATCGACCGTCATGTCTTCGATCGAGGGCAAGTGGCCTTCGAGCGCGGCGTCGCGGAGCCACATCGCCGTCTCGGGATCGATCGGACCGCGCGAGAGGTATTCCGCCATCCCCTCCATGAACCATAACGGCGGATTCACATTGATCAGCGTCTGGACCCCGGCTCCCGGATGCCCGCGACTGTAGACGTCAAACTGAAACTGGTGCACCATTTCGTGCTGCAGCACGTGCTCGAACTCGGCATATGACCCCGTGAACGGCAGCACCGCCCGGTGCTTGAAGAACTCCGTCACTCCGCCCACCGCCTCGCCCCCGACTTCGGTGACGTTGGTCTGCTGGAAATCGGATTGGGAGGCGTAGAGGACGAGGGGTTTGCGGGCGCGGAACTGGTGGTGCAGGATGCGCGAGAGGCGGGCGTACGCGCGCTCGGCCATCCGGGCGGCATCGAGTGCCGCCGCGCGTTCCTCGGGATAGTAGTAGAGCTCGAAATGCTCGGTCTGGATGGTTTTGAAGTCGAACGTGCGGTACTGCACCTTGTTCTGACCGAAATACTGCGCCGCCAGCGGCGCGCTGCCCGCCGACAACAGCATCCCCGTCAGAAGCGTGATGGTGCGTCGCATACGACGTTTATCCTTTCCCGCCAGTCCCGCCGGCATCGCCCGCCGCGACTACTGGAGCGTCGCCCCACAGCCGCTCGAGCTGGTAAAAATCACGCAGCTCCGGATGAAACACGTGAACCACGAAATCGACATAGTCGACCAACACCCACCGACCCTGCGCCAGCCCTTCCACATGATGCGGCGACAACCCCGCCGGCGCGAGTGCCGTGACGAGATGGTCCGCCATACCACGCACGTGGGCGTCCGATGTTCCGGACACGATAATGAAGTAATCGGTCGCCGCACACAGACCACGCAGATCGAGTACGATAGGATCCACAGCTTTGCGATCCACCAACACCTCGATGACCAGCGGCAGCGCGGCGGCAGCGCTCGGCGAACTTCCTCCGCTGTGCTTAGTCATAGCGCGTGCTTTCAACGTTTGTTCCGTCTTCGTTTTGATAAGACACGGTTGCAGCCACGTGGTCGCGCTACTCCTTGACCACCGTGACTCGCACCTCAGGCCGCACGTCGGGGTGAATCTTGATCCCGACCTGGAAATCGCCCAACTCGCGAATCGGTTCGTGCAGATCGATCTTGCGCTTGTCGACTTTGATGCCGAGCTCCTCGAGCTTGCGCTGGATGTCGCTCGCCGTCACCGAGCCGAACAGCTTGTCTTCTTCGCCCACCTTCACGGGGAAGGTGAGATGGACATCGGCGAGGCGCGACGCTTCGGATTCCGCAGCCGATTTCTCGCTGGCACGCTGCTTCGCCAGGCGCTCGCCCTCGAAGGCGATCTTTCTCTTGTTGGCCTCCGTCGCGGGGTAGGCGAGTCCCTTCGGAAGCAAGAAGTTGCGCGCGTAGCCGTCTTTCACCTTCACGACTTCGCCGACCTTGCCGAGATGCTGCACATCTTCCCGCAGAATGATTTCCATGCTGTTCCTCAGGATGCGTTGGATTGCCGGGCCGCGATGCGACGCCGGTACTGATACCAGGTGTCGGTGATGCCGAGCGTGCACAGGCCCGGGAGAACGAAGAGCAGTGGCAGGGCCAGTGCCGCCGCGGCGCCGGCGGCGATGATGAGCGTGACGGTGGATACGCCGAACGCCTCCGCGAATGCCACGACGATCGCCGCCCCGCGCAGTACGTAGAGTGTTCCCGCGACGAGGCCCAGGTTCGTGCCCGCCACCTGCAGCGCGCCCGACACCGGCAGGATGAGGACGCCGAGCCAGGCCACGATGCCCCACACCCAACCGTCGCCGATGCGGAACGTCGTGAACGGCGCCAGCGGCGCGCCGAGCGGCGGCGATGTCAGTCGCAGGTGCAGCTGCCACGCCAGCGCCAAACCGGCGAGCGACTGCAGGACCAGCATCCCCGGCCACGTCAGGCTCACGAATTTCACGAGCGGCTCATAGAGCGCGAACGCGTCCGGGGCGCGTTCCACGACGGTGCGCATCATGAAACTCGACTGCCGCGTCGCCTCCCACGCCAGGACGCCCCAGCCGTCGGTTCCCCAAATCACCTGAATGAGCACGGCGGTCGCGACCACCGCGATCGCCGTGGCACGCAACGCCTGTCGCAGCAAGGGCGCCGGCCGCAGCAGCGTGCTCGCCACGAACGCGACGGTCACGAGGACGATGTACGCGCTGGTAACCGCGGCGAGGCGGCTGCCGGCGCTATCCAGGAGAAAGAGCAGGCCGAGACTGGCGATCCCGATCAGCGCCGCAAGCGGAACCGAGCGGCCGGACCGGTCGGGCGCGACGATCAGCAGCGCCGCGCACGGCAGTCCGACGAGACTCGGATGGGCCCACAGCATGAACACGATCAGCGCCAGGGCGAGGCGCCACCACGAGCCCCGCGAAGGAACGCCGCCGGCGGGGAAGCCGCGCACGCTAGGCCGTGTGCCCCTTGATATAAGGAATCAGCGCCAACTGGCGGGCCCGCTTGATGGCGGTGGCCAGCTGCCGCTGGTGGCGCGCGCACATGCCGGACAGCCGGCTGGGAAGAATCTTGCCGCGCTCGGTGAGAAAGCGTCCCAGCGTCCGGTCATCCTTGTAATCGAGCACGCGGGCGCCGGACTCGCACACGGGACAGGTCTTCGCAGGACGTCTCACGCTTCTTCCTCCTCGAGTTCTTCCTCTTCAGGGCCGACCGGCGCTGCGACCACGGGCTTGGGCTGCTCGCGCGCGGCCTGTACCACGAGATAGCGCAGCACGCCCTCGTCGAGCTTGACGGCGCGCTCGTACTCCGGGAGCACATCGCCCGCGGCCTCGAACTCGGCGACGACATAGTAGCCGGTGTCCTTCTTTTTAATCTTGAACGTCATCGTGCGCTTGCCCCAATGCGACACGTTCGAGACCGTGCCTTTGCCGTCCTTGGTCAGGAGGGCGTGGAAGCGGGTGAGCTTGTCGTTGATTGCGGGTTCGTCCAGCGCACTATCAAAGATGTAGACCGTCTCGTACCGACGAGTCATGCCACCTCCCTTTGGTCTGTGGGCGACCCGGCGCAGGTGGGCGCCGAGTAGGGGATTTGTGAGACGGAAAGCTACACAGAACCCTGCTTGACTGGGAGGGGACCGCGAGGGAATGTGAAGAGGTGAGAATCGTGGCTCTGGTCGCCTTGTCGGTCGCGGCGAGTGGCGGAGGGAGCGTCGCCGTGGCGCAGCAGGACACCCTCGCGAGACTCACCGGCGTCGTGCGCGCCGCGCGCGACGGGCGGCCGCTCGCCGATGTGATGATCTCGGTGCAGGGTGCCTTCAGTGTGACCGATTCCGGCGGCCGTTTCTCCATCGTCAGACTCCCCGCAGGACGGTACGCGCTGCATCTCGATTACGCCGGCCAGCACGGGGCCGACGATTACGAAGTCACGCTGCGGCAGGGCGGGGCCCTCGATCTCTCGATCCTGCTCGATGCGAAGGTCACCGACCTGGCACCGATCGTCGTCGAGGCGGCTTCCACCGCGTACGCCCTCAGCCTCGCCGGTTTTTATACGCGCAAGGATCGCGGATTCGGGCGCTTCGTCACGCGTGAGGAAATCGATCGGCGACATCCCAACAGTCTCAGCACGATGCTCGCCGGCACCGGCATCGTCATGCGTTGTATCCGAACGCAGATCCATTGCATGCCGGTGCGACTGACCTCGGGACGGCGCTGCGCGGTGTCTGTTTTCCTCGACGGGCTCCGGGTCGAAGACTACAACATCGACATGATTCCACCGGAGGACGTGCTCGGCGTCGAAGTGTATCGTCAGGGCTCCGACACGCCGGCGGAATTTTCGCGCTACTCGGCCGACTGCGGCGCCTTGGTGATCTGGACGAAAAATTGAGGGAGCTGATTCTGGTCGCGGTGGCGATCGCCGCTCCCCATTCCCTCGGCGCGCAAGTCGACACCACGGGCCGCATCAGCGGCCGAACCAGCTCCGCGCTCAACGGCCGGCCGTTCCCTGGCGTGACGATCTCCATCAGTGCCACGAAGAAATCCGTCGTCAGTGATTCGGCCGGCGCGTTCTGGCTCGGCGGGTTGCCCACCGGACATCCGAAGGTTCGCCTGAGCTACGGCGGACATCAGACGCGCGAATACGTCCTGACGCTCCAGCCCGGGCAAACCAAGCGCCTGGCCATCCTGGTCGACAGCAGCGCCGAAGACCTCGATCCCGTGGTGGCCGAAGTCCAACATCCGAACAATTGGCGCGACCTGGCGGGCTTCTACGAGCGGCTGCGGCGCTACGGCGGGTTCGCGCATTTCTTCACGCGCGAGGAGATCGACAAGACGCGTCCCGCGACGATCAGCGCCTTGCTCGCGGACGAGGGCATCGTGATGCGCTGCGTGCAGGGCTGCCTGCCGACGCGATTCATCCAGGGCGACGCCTGCATCGTGCCGGTCAGCGTGGATGGCATGCCGTTCCGCGAAGTCGACTACGATCACATCTCGATCGACGACGTGGCAGGCGTCGAGGTCTACCGCGGCGCGGCGCCCAGCGGACTCACGTACGGCTCGGCCGTCACGGGGGAGTCGCCGGTGTGGCGCAGCGGGCCGTTCCGACTCGCGGGAGCGTGCGGCTCAGTCTTGATCTGGACGCGCTAGACGTTGAAGCGGAACAGCAGGATGTCGCCGTCCTTCGCGACGTAGTCGCGCCCTTCACTCCGCACCAATCCCTGCTCCCGCGCGACTTTGTAGCTCCCCGCGTTCACGAACTCTGAAAAGCCGACCGTTTCGGCGCGGATGAATCCGCGCTGAAAATCGGAGTGAATCTCGCCGGCGGCATCGTAGGCGGTGTCGCCGCGATGCATCGTCCAGGCGCGCACCTCGTTTTCGCCCACCGTGAAAAACGTCTGCAGCCCAAGCAGCCGGTACCCTGCGTGAATCAACCGGTCGAGTCCCGGCTCCGCGACACCCGCGCTGGCAAGGTACTCCTGACGCTCTGTGCCGGAGAGCTCGCCCAGCTCCGCCTCGAACCTCGCCGAGAAGGGAACGATCTCCGCTTCTTCATGATGACTTTGGATCGCTGAGCGGAGCCTGTCGATCCATTTGCCTCCGCCCGAGGCCAGATCGTCCTCGTTGACGTTCGCGGCGTAGAGAATTGGCTTCGCCGTCAGGAGCCCAAGCTGCCGCAGAAACTTCACCGCGTCGTTACTCTCGCCCGCTTCGCGCGCGCCGCGTCCCGCATTCAACTCTTCCACGACGCGCTCGAGCAGTACCAGCTCGAGCTGGGCCTCTTTGTCACCCGCCCGTGCCGTCTTGCGTGCCTTCTCGAGCCGGCGCTCGACGACGGCCAGATCGGCCAGTGCCAGCTCGCTCGTGATCACGTCATGGTCGCGCACGGGATCGACGGGCCCCATCACGTGCACCACGTCCGGATCGTCAAAGCAGCGGATCACGTGCACCACGGCATCGACTTCGCGAATATGCGAGAGGAATTGATTGCCGAGCCCCTCGCCCTGCGAGGCGCCCTTGACGAGTCCGGCGATGTCGACGAACTCGACCACCGCCGGCACTTTTTTCTTCGGCTTGACGACGGCGTTGAGCTTCTCGAGGCGCGGATCGGGGACTTCGACCACGCCGACGTTCGGATCGACGGTGCAGAACGGATAATTCTCCGCCGCCGCCGCCTTCGAGGAAGTGAGGGCGTTGAACAGCGTCGACTTACCGACGTTGGGCAGTCCTACGATGCCGAGCCGGAGCATGGCGAGTTACGTGGTGATCCCCTCACGCACCCACCGGTCTACGACGTCGATCAATTGCGGCATCACGCTTTCGACTTGCTCGCGCTCGTCGGGCTCAAACGGGGCCAGCACATAGTCGGCCCAGTCGCCCGTCCCGTCGGGGAGCGGGCCGACGCCGATGCGCAGCCGCGCGTACTGCTGCGATTGCAGCGCGCCCTCGACGCTCTTGAGACCGTTGTGCCCGCCGGCCGACCCTTCCGGGCGCAAGCGGAAGGTGCCGAGCGGGATCTGGAAGTCGTCGACGAGGATCAGCAGATCGCGCGCAGGCGTGAAGTCGGGGTCCGCACGCAGCGACGCGAGCGCGGCGCCGCTGTGATTCATGAACGTCGTGGGCTTGAGGACGCGAACCGGCACGCCGGCGACGGCGCCTTCCGTGGCGCGCGCGCGCTCGGCGCGGCGAAACGGCGGCAGGTGCCAATGCTCGGCCACCGCATCCGCGAGGAGAAAGCCGGCATTGTGGCGCGTCGCCGCGTATTCCGGACCTGGATTTCCCAGGCCGACGACGGCGCGCAGGGCTTACTCTTCCTTCTTACCTTTGGGCTTCTCCTCGGCTTTCGGCGCAGCCTTGCCCTCGGGAGCGGCCGGCACTTCGCCCTCCTCGCCTTCCTCACCCTCGCGGACCTTGCGGATCAGCTCGGGCTCGGCGACTTCGGTCGTCGTCTCGGCGACCGGCGCGACGACTTCCTCCGCGCGCGGCGGCACCACGACGGCGATCGTCAGATCGGCGCCGGTGAGGATGACGGCGTTCGGAATCGAGAGATCCCGCGTATGTAGCGAGTCGCCGATCTTGAGCGCGGTCACGTCGAGCTCCACGCGATCGGGAATGTGCTCCGGGAGCACCTCGATTTCGACTTCGCGCGTCACCTGATCGAGCACACCGCCGGCGTTGCGCACGCCGTCGGGCGTGCCGACGAGATGCACCGGCACGTTCAGCGTGATCTTCTCGCCGCCGCGAATCTCGTAGAAGTCGACGTGGATGATGTCGGGGCGGATCGGATGGCGCTGGATCTCGCGAATCAGCGTGCGCGCCTTCTTGCCGTCCACGGTGAGCTCGATCAGCGTGCTCTCGGGCTCGATGCCCGTGAGCGCCTTCTCGAGCGCGAGCGCGTCCAGGATGAGCGTCTGTGTGGGACGCCCGTGTCCGTAGATCACCGCCGGGATCTGCTTGTGGAAGCGCGCCTGCCGCGCCGCACCCTTGCCCGTTTTTTCCCGCAGCGTCGCGGTCAGACTCACCGTCTGTGCCATAACTCAGTCCTCAGTCTTCAGTCATCAGTGATCAGTCGAAGAGCGAGCTGACCGACTGGTTTGAGTGTTCGTAGCCGATGGCCTTGGCCATCAGGCTCGCAATCGACAACACCTTCAGTTTCTCGAACTGCCGCTCGTCCGGAATCCGGATCGTATTCGTCACCGTGACTTCTTCGATCGGCGCGGCGCGCAGCCGCTCGACCGCCGGGCCGGACAAGAGTGCGTGGGTGGCGAATGCGAAAATCCGCTTCGCGCCGAGCCGCTTCAGCGCCGCGGCCGCCTCCGAAATCGTTCCCGCCGTGTCGATCATGTCGTCGGGGATCAAGACGTCCTTGTCCTCGACGTCACCGACGACGTTGACGACCTCGGCGATGTTGGCCGAGGGGCGCCGCTTGTCGATGATGGCCAGCGACGCGTCGAGCCGCTTCGCGAATCCCCGCGCCATCTTCGCCGAACCGACGTCGGGCGCGACGACGACGGGCTGATGCAACCGCTTCGTCCGGTAATGATTCACGAACACCGGCGCCGCGTACAGATGATCCACCGGGATGTCGAAGAAGCCCTGCACCTGGTGCGAATGAAAATCCATTCCGAGCACCCGGTCGGCCCCGGCATGGTTGATCAGATTCGCCATCAGCTTCGCGCTGATCGCGACGCGCGGCTGATCCTTGCGATCCTGGCGTGCGTATCCAAAGTAGGGCAGCACGGCCGTGATGCGCGCCGCACTGGCCCGGCGCGCGGCATCCATGAGCAGCAACAGCTCCAGATAGTTGTCGCCCGGCGGGTTCGTGGGCTGGATGATGAAGACATCCCGCCCCCGTACGTTCTCGTCGATCTTCACGAAGATTTCGCCGTCGGCGAAGCGGCGAATCGTCACGGCGCACAGCGGTTGGCCTAAATGCTCAGCCATCTCCTCGGCCAAAGGGCGATTGGCCGTTCCGGCGAGGAGCAGTAGCTGGCTGCGTGACAACGACAGGTCCCGCATCGGAGCCCCGGAAAGTAGTCTCCAACGCGCACGCAGCCAAGGGGTTGGGTGGGTGCTAGCGACGCCCCTTCTGGGCCGTATGCTTACCCTCGTGCCACTGCAAGCTGATCTGCAAGCTGCCCTCGGCGATCGCTACGCGATCGAGCGGGAAATTGGTCGCGGCGGGATGTCCCTCGTCTATCTCGCCAGGGACCTCCGTAATAAGCGATTCGTCGCGCTGAAGGTGTTGCGACCCGAGCTCGCGGCAACGCTGGGGCACGAACGGTTCCTGCAAGAGATCAGCGTTGCAGCGGGGCTGACCCATCCGCACATCCTGCCACTGTTCGATTCCGGCGAAGCGAATGGTTTGTTGTTCTACACCATGCCGTACGTAGAGGGAGAATCGCTGCGCCAACGGCTCCAACGCGAGGGCCGCCTGCCTATCGCCGAGGCTGTGAGAATCGCGTGCGAAGTCGCCGACGCACTCTCATACGCTCACGCCCGTAATATCGTCCATCGCGATATCAAACCCGAGAATATTCTGCTCGAGTCGGGGCAACCGGTCATCAGTGATTTTGGAATCGCGCTCGCGATCAGCGCAGCGAACGAAGCTCGGTTCACCGGCACCGGCATCGCCCTCGGAACCCTGGAATACATGAGCCCGGAGCAGTCCGGCGGGGAGAATGACGTCGATGGACGGAGCGACATCTACAGCCTCGGGTGCGTTCTGTATGAGATGTTGATGGGTCACACACCGTTCGTTCAACGGACCCCGACCGACGTGATCGACCGCGACGCATGGCCGGCCTCGATCACCGCCGAGCGGCCGGAGATTCCCCTGGACGTCCAGCTCGCAATCGAAACGGCGCTGGCCACGATGCCAAGCGAGCGCTTTGCGACAGCGAGCGACTTTGCCGCCGCGCTTCGGCTCCCCGACACCGGCGCGTCGTCGGGACGCTGGGCTCGGCGAATCCGGCGGCGGTGGAGAACGGCGGCGGCGACGGTCGGAGTTCTCGCACTCGGTATGTCGGGAGCGTTCCTGTTCCCCCGCTTGGCCTCGGCCAAGCTCGACGGTTCCCTCTACGTCGTTGTTCCGTTCGGGCATCGTGGCGGTGCCGCACCGGCACTCATCAACGGTGACCAGTGCGAGTTGCTGCTGTCACAGTCCTTCGGACGATGGACCGACGTGCGGTTGGCAGATCCGCTGCAGCTGCACGATGCGAGCGCTCGACGCGGGGACCTGCCGATGACCTTGGATCGGGCAAAGAGTCTCGCCAGAGACCTTGGTGCGGGCATGCTGGTGTGGGGCGACGTGGTCAACGTCGGCGACTCCATCCAGGTAACGGCCGCTTTGTATGATCTGCGCGGCGGCGGGCGGCAGCTGCGCGACCATGCGGTTCGAATCCCCAAAGATGGCAAGAACCTCGAGCCCAAATTCCGTGAGCTCGCCGACTCCATTCTGCTCGGGGGCGTCAGAGCCGGGCGGGGGCTTTCGCGACCCGACGTCGTGGGGACGGAGGTGCTGGCCGCCTTTTATGCGTACGCGGACGGTCGCGATGCGCTGTCGCGCTGGGACTTGCCGGCGGCCGAGCAGGCGTTCCGCACGGCGCTCGACCATGACCCCGCGTACGCGCAGGCGAGCATGTGGCTGGCGCATGCCGAGATGTGGAACGATGAGTCGCCCACCAAGTGGCGGGAAGACATCGCGCGCGCGTTGACCAGTCCCCAGAAGCTCAGCTCTCGGGACCTGGCTCTGGCGCGCGCATTCTGGTCGCTCGCTGACGGTCAGTTCCCCGATGCGTGCGCGCGCTATCACCGCATCATTGCGCAGCAGCCGTCGGAGTTCGTCGCGTGGTTTGGCCTGGGGGAGTGCCAACGCCGTGACAAGGTCATCGAGCGCGATGCGACGAGTCCGTCCGGCTGGCGCTTCCGCGCCAGCTACCACGCGGCGGCAACAGCCTACCGCCGGGCACTCGAACTGGTACCGTCGGTGCATCGCGCGTTGACGGGGATCGCGGTGCAGCGGTTAATGAATCTCTTCTTCGCCGAGACCTGGGTGTATCGCCCCGGATACAGTGCGGGCCGCGACACGCTGCAATTTGGCGCCTTTCCCTCACTCGAACATGACACCCTGGCATTCGTCCCGTGGCCGCTCGCCGACTTGTTCCATGCGAGAGCCGGCTCGCGGCCCGCGACCACCCAGGCGGCGATCACGCGCAATCGGGACGAGTTGCGGGCGATCATTCTGAAATGGATCGATGCGTTCCCCGCGAGCGCGAATGCCTACGAGGCACTGTCTCTCGTTCTCGAGACTACCGGTGAGCTGGAGGGGAGTCCTTCGGCGGAGCGATCCGCGCTCTCGGCGACACGCCGGGCCCGCGATCTGACGACCGACCCTGACCAGATGTTCCGCACGGCGGTTGCGGAGGTGCGACTGCTCTTCAAGCTGGAGCGATTCGCAGAAGCCGCGCACCTCGCGGATTCAGTGCTTGCGGCGGCGCCCGACGAACTTGCTCCTCTCGCCGCGCGGCGACTGGGCGGACTGGCGCTCCTGACCGGCCGGGTCTTTCGCGCCGCTCAGCTGCTGCAGCGGTCTGCGCCGCTCGACACGCCGATGACCTGGAACGGCGTTGAAATTCCGAACGCGCCCATGCCGGTCAAGCAGGCTGCCCTCGAGCTCATGGCGTACGCCGCGGCCGGTGTGCCCGCCGACAGCTTGCGGGCCGGAAAAAATCGCGTGGATCAGCGCGTCAGCAGCTGGGCCGGTCCAGTGAATCGCGAGCTGCTGCGGCAGGCTGTGCTCCACGTGCCCATGGGACTGGCATTCGAGACCATCGGATTGAGCGACGTGCATCGTCGCGATGCCGGGGGAGATTACGTCTTGGAGATGCAGTACAACCTGGCACATGGCGACACCGACGCCGTTCGCAAAGAGCTCGCGCGTCAGGCAGGTCTGCGGGTACGAGCGCGAGCGGGTGACGCTGCCATCAACGGCACGTACGGCGAAGCGCAGGTCCTCCTGCAATTGCGTGATACGGCCGGCGCGATCGCAGCGCTGGATCCACCACTCCAGGCGTTGCCCACGCTCAGCACGTATCTGTTGGAGCAGCCGGAGCAGGTGGGTACCGTGATTCGGGCGATGGCGCTGCGCGCGGAGCTGGCAGGAACGCAGAACGATGTGGCCACCGCCCGGCGCTGGAGTAATGCCGTCGCAGCACTCTGGGCGAACGCCGATCCGCCGCTTGCGCCCGTGGTGGAGCGGATGCGCGCGCTCACCGTCTCGAAACGTCGTTGAGGGCTGTCTCCCCAAATGGAGGCTCCATGCGATTGAACCACCGGCGAGCCGCAGTGCTCTTGCTGATCCCAACGCTGGGGGCGTGCCTGGTGCGATCTCCGGCGATCGCGCAGGACACGGTCAAAGCCGCTGCTGTCGTTAGGCCGACGTGGAAACGTTTGCGGCTACTTACCACGGCCCAGGACAGTACTCGGGCGCTCGCGCAGTATGCGGCATCGATACCCGCAGGGGAGTTTGACACCACACCCGAGCGAGGGGATCTACGGCGGCTCATGGTAGGCAACTGTCCGGACGCCTGTCGCTTCGGCCCCCTGGCGAAGATCCAACCACGCTATCGTGCGGCACAGGTCACGCGAGCGCACCGCGATTCCGGCGACGTCATCGCGCGCATCATTAGCGAGGAGCCGTATTTGCATATCCGCGGCGCCGACACGAGTTACAAGTTCAATATTCACGGCGCGGATACGGTCTACTGGTGGGTAGGGATAGGGAGACGAGGCGACTCGCTGGTTTCAATTTTCACGTCGACGCGTCCCGGGGTGCGACCACTCGTCAGTAACCTGGTGATGACCCACCATGCTCCCGGCTACTGGCGGGGAATCGCGCTGGCGCGGTGGCTGTGGTCCGACCAGGACGATCTGGCGTGGGGCACGTGCGATGGAGAAGTGTGCTGCAAGAGTAACGGCTTCGAACTCCAATAACTTCCGCTGGAGGTTCGGCGTATAACGAGTGACCCTTTTCAACGAGTTACTCGTTATGCGCCAAGTATTACTTGCAGGCCTGTTGCTAGCCGTTGCTGTTCCCGCAGTCGCCCAAACTCCGTCCACCGGCACCACACCGCGGGATTCCGCGCTGCGCCGCTTTCAGCCGCCCCCCGATCACTGGATGACGGTCGACTCGCTGTCGCAGGCGCTCAGCCTCACGCCGGATCAGAAAACGAAAATCACCGGTCCCTACACCGCCCTCAACGGCGTCATGAAGGACGCCGCCGCGCGGCGCGCCGCGATCCGCCAGCAGATGCAGGGCAGCTACACGCCCGGCCAGCCTCCGACGCCCGAGCAGCGCGCCAAGTTCGACAGCGTGCGAGCGGAGATGGATGGGTTTCAGGCTGAAGCAGATCAATGGCTCGCGGCGATCCGGAACACGCTGACGCCGGCGCAGCAGACGACGTTCGACGCGCTGCCCAAGCCACAGCTCACGCGGCGCGGCGGGCCGGGAGGCGGACAGCCCCGGCAGTAGCTATCCTTCGGCTTCCCACTCACCAGGGCACCGAGGGCACCGATGCTGCGTCGTTTCCTTCTCGTTCTCGCGTTCGCCGCGCCGTTGGGCAGCTCTGCGCTCGCTCAACGGCCGGCGCGCGCGACATCCGATTCCAATCGCCTCACCGTCGACCGCATCTTCGCGTCCGCCGAGTTTCGCGGCGCCTCATTTGGGCCGTTCGCGTGGCTCCCCGACGGGATGTCGTACACGACCCTCGAGCGGTCCGCCGATAGCTCAGCCGGCAGCCGCGATCTCGTGCGCTACGACGTCGAGACCGGCGGTCGCACGATCCTCGTCCCCGCAGCGCGTCTCGTCCCGCCGGGTGACTCGCAGCCACTCGAGGTCGAGGAGTACAGCTGGTCACTGGACGGCAGGCGGCTGCTCATCTTCACGAATTCGGAGCAAGTGTGGCGCACCAACACCCGCGGCGATTACTGGGTGCTCGATCTGTCCGGCTGGAGCCTGAAGAAGCTGGGCGGCACGGGCCCCGCGTCCACCCTGATGTTTGCGAAGTTCTCGCCCGACGGCGGACGGGTGGGATGGGTGCGCTACGGCGAGTACAACATCTACGTCGAAGAGTTGGCATCCGGAAAAATCTCCCAGCTGACGCGCGACGGCTCGCGCACCACCATCAATGGCACGTTCGACTGGGTGTACGAAGAAGAGCTCGGACTGCAGGACGGCTGGCGCTGGAGTCCGGACGGCCAGTCGATCGCCTATTGGCAGCTCGACGCGACAGGTGTGCGCGACTTTCTCCTTTATAACACGACCGATTCCCTCTATACGCACGTGGTTCCGGTGCAATACCCGAAGGCGGGGCAGACGAATTCGGCGAGTCGCGTCGGCGTAGTGAGCGCCACGGAGGGGGGCGGGGGGGGCGGCGATACCCGGTGGATGAACCTCCCGGGCGATCCGCGCAACAACTACATCTCGCTCATGGAGTGGTTGCCGGCGCAGGGAAAGCGCGGTGCGCGCGAGCTGGGTATCCAGCAGCTCAATCGCCTGCAAAACACGCTGAAGGTATTTCTGGCTGATGCGCAGACGGGAGACGTGAAGAACGTCTTCACCGATCAGGACAGCGCCTGGGTCGACGGCGTGAACGACTTACGACTGGTGAACGGGGGGCGCGACTTTCTGGTCACGTCCGAGCGCAGTGGCTGGACTCAGCTCTACCTGGTCGCGCGCGCGGGCGGTCCGGCCCGGCCGCTGACGAGCGGCGCGTTCGATGTGCTCGATGGCACGCGCGTCGATACGCTCAGCGGATCGGTCTATTACATCGCCTCGCCCGACAACCCTACGCAGCGGTATCTGTATCGCGTCAGTCTCACGAAGCGCGGGGCTCCGCAGCGCATCACGCCGGCCACGCAGACCGGCGTCCACAGCTATCGCGCTTCGGCGTGCCGCCTACGACGACGCTGGTCACTCTCCCCGACCATCGAGCCTTGCGTACCCTGGTGGACAACGCGGCCCTCAAGGCCAAGGTCGCGGGACTGCGTCTCGGGACGACCGATTTCCAGCAGGTGGACATCGGCGACGGCATTCGGCTCAACGCCTATCTGATCAAGCCGCCGGACTTCGACGCGAGCCGCAAGTATCCTGTCTTCTTTACTGTTTATGGCGGGCCCGGCTCGCAAACGGTGCTCGACGGCTGGGGCGGGCCGAACTATCTCTGGCATCAGATGCTCGCGCAGCGCGGCTACATCGTGGCGAGCGTCGATAATAGAGGAACGGGCGCGCGGGGCAGGGCGTGGCGCAAGATCATTTACCGCCAGATGGGCGTGATCGAGACGCACGACCAGGCGGCTGCGGCCCGCGCCATCGGCCGGCTGCCCTACGTCGATTCGACGCGGCTGGGGATTTGGGGATGGAGCTACGGCGGCTTCATGTCGCTCAACGTGATCACCCAGGCGCCCGACGTGTACCGGATGGCGATCGCCGTGGCGCCGGTGACCCATTGGAAGTTCTACGACACGATCTACACGGAGCGCTATAACGGCCTGCCGCAGGACAACGCCGCCGGCTATGACAAAGGCTCACCGATCACGTACGCGAAGAATCTGCGCGGCCAGCTCTTGATCGTGCACGGCTCGGGCGACGACAACGTGCATTACCAGAACAGCGAGATGATGGTGAACGCGCTCGTTGCCGCGAATCGACCCTTTTCGTTCATGGAGTATCCGAATCGGACGCACTCGATTTCGGGCGGCGCGACTCGGCAGCATCTGTTCACCTTGCTTACGAAGTTCGTCGAGGAGAATCTGCCGGCGCGCGATAGCCTGCACGCTCAGGTGTTCTGAGTTAACGGCGGGAGCTTGACACTCCTTCGTCCGCGGCTATATCCGGCTGCACTCCCTCGAGGCCGGCCGTGGAAGATTGGATTGCCGAGTTGCAGCGGGGCAGGTTCGACGAAGCATGGGACCTGTTCCTCGATCGGTATCGGCGTCTCGTCTTCGCCGCGATCCGGCACTACGCCCAGGACTATGATGATGTGATGGATGTGTTCGCGCGCGCGTGTGAAGCGCTGCGCGCGGACAATCTCAAGCGCCTCCGGTCCTGGGTAGAGGAGCCGGAACATCGGGCCCGATTCTCCACCTGGCTCGTCATGGTCGTTCGCCACCTCACCGTCGATTGGTTCCGCCATCGCGATGGCCGCCGGCGACTTTCCGTCGTTGCCGAGGGACTGCCACCGCTCCGCCGCCGGATCTTCGAGCACGTGTTCCTCGACCAACGCAGTCACATCGAAGCCTACGAGCTCATGCACGCCCGCGAGGCGCCAACGCTCACGTTTCGGGAATTCCTCAGTGAGCTCCGCGCGACCTATCACGCCGTCTCAACGGGACGACGTGGCCAGATCCTCCGCGATCTCGCTCCCACGTCCGAGGCCGTAGAGAATCTCCCGGCCGATCCTGCCGGTCCGAGCGCGACGAGTGCTGCTGAACAGAGTCAGCTCATGGAGCGGGCACTGGGCATGCTCGCCCCCGACGATCGCCTGATCGTGGAGTTGTACGTCCTGGAAGAGCTTCCCGCCGAGACGGTTGCAACGGTGCTGGGGTTGGCGAACGCGAAAGCGGTTTACAACCGCGCGTACCGGGCCTTGGCGGTGGTGCGTGCGCATCTGGAACGGGCCGGCGTGCGGCGAGAGGATCTGTGAGCAGTCGCGACCCTCAAGACCGTCTCATGATGCCTGACGAACCCTTTGAGGAGCTCAGGCGCGTGCTGGATACCCGGGTGCGGTCTGAAACGGCAACACCGGCCTGCCTACAGGACGAGATGATCGCGGCGGCCGCGGATGGTTCGCTGGCTCCGGATGCGAGAGCGGCGGTCCTCCGACACCTCGCGACGTGCGCACGCTGCCGGGAGGCCGTGGCGTCGGTGGCGCGGGCCCTCGCGGATCCCGCGGTCGCGCGGGAATTGTCCGGTGCTCCCGGCGGGCGCCGTTGGTTCCGCATCGCGGTGCCGCTTGCAGCCGCCGCGGTCCTGCTCCTCGTTCTCTCCTCACCATGGGCTGAGCGATCGCCCGGACACCGCGGGCCGCCAGCTCCGCCCCCAGCAACCACGCCGATTCCTCGATCACCGGTTGGGACCGTGGCCGCGGTGAAGGATCTCCGCTGGAGTCCCGTCGCGGGGGCGGATCGGTATCGGGTGACGGTCTTTGACGTGACGGGCAGCGTCGTGTACGCGTCGGAATCGTCCGATACCGTCGCTGCGCTCCCCGATTCCATCCTCCTGGTGCCCGGCGCTTCGTATCTGTGGAAGGTGGATGCGCGCACCGGCTTTGATCGGTGGGCGACGTCGGAGTTGGCCGAGTTCAGAGTCGCGGGACCGCGGCGGCGATGATACTCGTCGGCCTTGGCTGCCTTCTCGTTGTCTTGCAATCGCCTGCTTCCGATTCTCTCCGACTGCTCGCCGCCCGCTTGCCTCCATCTTCGCTCGTCCTCGAAGTGCGCGCGCGCCCGCTGGCCGTGCGGGACGCGGTCAACGAGTCGTTGCGGCGTGGCGAGCTCGATGCCGCCGGCA
>WNGC01000449.1_pt1 | contig 23748 bp, 24 predicted proteins | sample 5400051 | NCBI WGS metagenome assembly WNGC01 (sample SAMN13153368, study PRJNA577476) | soil metagenome | isolation source: 20 cm soil or saprolite under grassland replicate 2 | place: USA:California | collected 2016-06-15
GATCGTTTGGTGTGCCGCGACGAAAAGCGCGATCGGCGCGCCGAAAAGCAGCAGGACCGGTGAGACGAAGGCCGCCCGCGCCCCAATGAAGACGGGGACCGCGAACGCGCAGGCCGCGGCGGCGAAGAGAAGAAGCCGCGCTATGCGCAACGAGGCCGGCGTCGCCACCCGAGGATCGTCCCACGGGATCTCGCATTGGCAACCCGACAGAGAAACCTGGCGTTCGGTCGCTTTCCTCGGCGATTCCTAGACAACTCTCAGTTCCATCTCATACGCAGTCGCCGGTGGTGCCCCACGGTGAGATGAGCCCTTCAACAGGGCAAAAGAAAGGAGACACGAAATGGACATGAGAAAAGCCGTCATCGCGGCGCTTGCGGGAGGTTCGATGCTCGCGGGCGTAGCCCTCGGGGCCGCCTTCACAGCGGGCTCGAGCGCGAACGCAGCGACGAACACGCCAACGAGCGCAAACACGCAGGCCGACGCTTCGGCGTCGCCGGGCGTCTTCGTCTCGAACGAGGATCCGGCACACGAGGCCGGCGAGAGCCCCGAGCGGGAGGCGCAGGAGAACGCGGGTCAGCGCCCGACCGTTCCGTAGCCCTGATGGATCGCGCTCGGGCTAGTACCCGAGCGCGATCCCGATCTTCGTACCTTCCACGCCGCCCCGAAGCTCCGGGCCGTCGATCCGTATGGCGCCGGGGCGCGCGAAATTCGTCGCGAGGACGTCCTCGATCTTCACGTCGACCTCATGCCCCATGGCCGCGAGAGCAGCACGCACGTCCTCCGGGATTCGCGAGTCGACCTGCAGCTTCTCGCCCTCGTCATGGATGCGCGGACGGCTCGTCGCGGTCTGCGGCCCGTCGCCGTAGTCGACAGCGTTCACCACGGTCTGCACGACCGCGCTCATGATCTTGCGCCCGCCGGGCGCGCCGCAGACGAGAAACGGCTCGCCCCTTCGCAGCACGATCGTGGGCGCGCCCGCCCACAGGACGCGCTTGCCGGGGGCGATGGAGTTGGGCCGGCCGGGACGCGGATCGAACCAGTAGGTCCCGTTGGTGATCAGGATCCCAGTGCCTTTGATCATGACCGCCGAGCCGAAGCCGCCGCCGAGCGTCGCGGTCAAGGACACGCACATGCGGTCGCGGTCGACTGAGTTCACATGAGTCGTGTTCGGCATGTCGGCCATCGACCCCAGGCGCTCGGCGAAGGCCGCGCGCACGGCGACCGCAATGCGGTGCAGGCTCTCGGCACCGAGCTGGCGGTGCTTGCGCAGATCTTCGCGCTCGAGCAATCCGAGAGCGCGCGCGACGGTCGGACCGCCCGTCAGACCCGGCAGCGTCAGCACGCGATGGCCTCGGTACTCGATCGCATTCGGCGGAGGCGCACCGGCCTCGTAGGCCGCGAAGTCGTCTCGCGACAGGATCCCGCCCAGCGCGCGGATATCTTCCGCGATCGCCGCAGCGAGCTCGCCGTTGTAGAGCACCTGGGCGCCGCCGCGCGCGATGGCTTCGAGCGAACCCGCGAGATCGGGCTGGATCAGGCGATCGGCAGGCTCGAAGCCCGTCGGCGGCCGGTAGGGCGCGCCGCCCGGGCGGTAGTAAACGCGCTTGGCCTCGGCGTTCTTGTGGAGGCGGAACGCGGACGCGCCGAACACGAGCGTGCCGTACCAGTCCATGACGATCCCATCGCGCGCGAGACGTATCGCGGGCTCGAAGAGGCGTGCCCAGGGCAGCTTCCCGAGTCGGCGGTGCGCGAGCTCATACGCCGCGACCGCGCCCGGAACCGTGACTGAAAGTGGTCCCTCGACATTCGCGTCGTTCTTGACCGCGGGCCATCCGTACATTCCCGAACGAGCCTCGCCACCCGTGAGCTCGAACATCTCGGGCCGCGATGCGAGCGGAGCGCGTGTTGAACCATCGAACGAGCTCGTCTTGCCTTCATGCCACACCACGAGACCCGCGATGCCGCCAAGGCCGCTACCGATCGGTGAGGTGACGCCCAGCGCGAATGCGGTCGCGAGGGCGGCATCGAGAGCGTTCCCCCCATCGCGCAGGATCTCGACGCCGGCCTCCGCGGCGAGCGGATCCGCGGTGACCATCCCATCTCTCGCGAGAGCTTCGGTCTTCGAGAAGACCCACTGGCTGCGGGCACCCTCGGTCATCTGAGGCGTAGTCTTTCGGACCGCATGGACGCCACCGATCTCCTCGCCTTCAAGACGATTCCCGACGTGGATATTTCGCCGGACGGCAGCCGCGTGGCGTACGTCGTGACCTGGATCGACACGGAGAAGGACGAGTATCGCTCGACCATTCACGTCGCGCCGACCGAGGGTGGCGCGCCGGTCGAGTTCACGCGCGGGCCAACACGTGATTCGGCGGCGCGGTGGTCACCGGACGGCACACAGCTCGCGTTCCTCTCGGATCGGGTGGGCGGCGAGCGGCAGCTCTACGTGATGTCGGCGCACGGCGGCGAGCCCCGCCGGCTCACCTCGATGCCGGGCCACGCCGGTGCGGCGACGTGGTCGCCCGATGGGACGAGGATCGCATTCAGCTCGCGGGTGTGGCTCGAACCGCGGCCCGAGGACGCCGGCGCGCGGGAGCGTTGGCAGCAGCGGCCGCGACACGTCACGAAAGCGCAGTACAAGACGGACGGAGACGGCTATACGTTCGACGCCCGGTCGCATCTGTTCATCGTCGACGTCGCGACCGGCGACACGACACAGCTCACCACGGGTGACTTCGACGACGGCGCTCTGTCGTGGTCGCCAGATGGACGTCAGATCGCGTTTTCACGGACGCGTGGCGGCCGGAGCGAGTACTCGTTGCGCGACATCTGGGTCGCGGACGTGGCGAGTCGCGCCGCTCTCCGGATCACCGAAGTCGTCGGACGCGCAACCTCCCCGACCTGGTCACCCGACGGCACGACGATCGCGTGCTACGGGTACGACGCGCAGGATGCCGGACTCGGCGATCCGATGGTTCGCGTGTGGACCGTGCCTTCGCGTGGCGGGCAGCCACGGCGGGTCACCGAGCGATACGACCGAGGCGCGGTGCTCCTCCCTATCGCGACCGCGACCCCCGGCCCGATCTGGTCCAAAGACAACGCGAGTGTGACGTTTATCGCGGGGGACCACGGGAACGCACATCTCGTGCGTGCCGTCATCGGCGACGGCTCGACGAGCGTCGTCGTTGGCGGAGAGCGCCAGATCGTGTTCGCGAGCGGCGCGCCGGGATCACGCATCGCTTTTGCCGCCGGTGACCTGGCAGCCCCATCAGACCTGTACGTGACCGCGTGGGATGGGACGCGCGAACGACGGCTCACGCAGCTCAACAAGGACGTCCTGGCGCAGCTCGCGCCGGTCCACGGCGAACGGCGCACGTTCACGAGCCCACATGGCGGCACTTTGGAGGGCTGGCTGTTCATGCCGGCCGAGCAGCGCGGCGCATCGCCGCTCCTGGTGGATATCCACGGAGGGCCGCAGAGCTTCACCGGAAACGTCTTTTCTCTCACCTACTTCTACCGCTACCTGCTTGCATCGCGGGGTTGGGCAGTGCTCGCGTTGAACCCCACGGGGTCAGGTTCGTACGGGCGCGAGTTCGCGCATGGCATTCGCACTAAGTGGGGTGAGCACGACCTTCCCGAGCAGCTCGCGGCCGTGGATCAACTCATTGCCGAAGGCGTCGCCGATCCGGACCGGCTCGCGGTCGCCGGCTATTCGTACGGCGGCTTCATGACCAGCTGGACGATCGGCCATACCGACCGCTTCAAAGCCGCGGTGGTCGGTGCGCCGGTCACCAATCAAGAATCGTTCTTCGGCACGAGCGATATCGGGATGTGGTTCGCTCCGTGGGAGATGGGCGGCGACATCACGGGCGCGCGCGAGACGTTCCGGCGGCTTTCGCCGATCAACTACGTCGACAAGGTCACGACGCCGACCCTCATCCTTCACGGCGAGGCCGACGAGCGGTGCCCAATCGGGCAGGGAGAGGAGCTCTTCACCGGACTCGTCGCCGCCGGCAAGGTGCCGACCGAGTTCGTTCGTTATCCCGGAGGCAGCCACATGTTCATCGCTCAGGGCAGGCCAAGTCACCGCGTCGATTTCAACCGACGTGTCGTGGACTGGGTCACGAGGCACGCGTCGCGCGACTAGGACGCGTTAGCCGAGCTGTTTCACGATTCGGACGGTCTCGTCCGCTGTGAACGCGCGCATCGTTCGGCTCCGCCCGTTGCCTGCCATCCCGTACTCGATCGCACCACGCAGCGCGACCTCATCATTCGGTGCTTCGGTGATCGCGACCGCGTCGTACTCGCCAAGCGTGAGGTACACATCGATGAGCTTGCCGCCCGCGCGATCGAGTCGCTCTCGTGTCGCCGCCATCCGCTTGTCCCAATCCTTGATGGTCTTGATGCCCTGCTCGGTGAAGCTGATGAGCGTGATGTAGCGCGCCATAGCCCGCCTCCCCCTTTATCTACGCCCCGGGTCTCGTGCGCCGATAGGCTAATTGGATGGCCTACGCGGCGGTCGGCTTCGACCTCCTGACCGCGCTTCTGGACACCTGGACGCTCTGGTCCGCAGTGGCGCGGGATCGTGCGCTCGGGTTGCGATGGCACGCGGCGTCGCAGGTGCTTCTCCGCGGAAAGCGCTACCGGCCTTTCGAGGACATCGTCCGCGAGAGCGCGGGTGAGGTCGGCCTGGACGCCAAGCGCGTGAGCGAGCTTCTACGGCGGTGGGGCGAATTTGAACCCTGGCCGGACGTCCCGCCTGTGCTCGAACGATTGGAGGGCACGAGGAGGTTCGTCGTGACGAACTGCTCCCGAAAGCTTGGCCGCCTCGCCGCGTTCCGCGCCGGACGCTTCGAGCTCGTCGTCACGGCTGAGGAGGCCGGCGCATACAAGCCCGATCCGCTTCCATATCGGATGGCACTTGAGCGCCTTGCCCTCGATCCCGCCGAGGTGCTCTTCGTGGCCGGCTCGGCTCACGACGTCGGAGGTGCGGCACGGGTCGGAATGGACGTCTACTGGGCCAATCGCGGTGGCGCGCCGGCCCCAACGGACGGCACGGCGCTCCGGGAGGAGCCCGACTTTCGCGGTCTACTCGAAACGGTGGGAATCTCGTCTGGATGATCGGCCGGGCCGCGATCACACAGCGCGACGATGGAGCGCTCGTCGACCCGCGGACGGACTCCGACTGGCTGGGCTGGGTCGCCGCCGGTGATATCCGCAACTGGTGCCGTGACGACCTGCTCGTCGACTGGCTGTCTGAGTACGGGGAGCAGCACGGCTTCCGTCGCGACGACCAGCTGCCCGGCTACAACCGGGTCTTCGATCTGCCGCGGTTCCTGATGGAGCAGGGCCGGCGTTTCGAGCAGGCCGTGCTCGTCGACCTGCAGCAGCGATGGCCGGTAACGCGGGTCGCGACGCGACCGGACGAGGCCCGGTCGCTCGCGGCGGCCGAGGCGACGTGGGACGCGATGAAGAACGGAGCGCCGCTGATCGCGTCGGGCGTGCTGCGCGATCCCGAGCGGCGGACCTATGGGGTGGCCGATCTTCTCGTGCGGTCGGATGTCCTCGCCGAGCTCTGCCCCGGCGCGTTCATCGGAGACCAGCTCGAGCTTCCCGTCGCCGCGATGCGGCACGGCCGTCACTACCGGATCGTCGACATCAAGTTCTCGACGCTCCACCTCCTGAAGGATGGCGGCCTCGGCGCGGACTCGCTCCCCGTCATGACCCAGGCCTGGATCTACAACGAAGCGCTCGGCCGGATTCAGGGTTTCACCCCGCCCGCGGCATACGTCGCTGGCCGCGCGTGGCGACAGGGTGCGAGTCGCGGCGATCGATGCTGGGAGAAGCTCGCTCGCGTCCCCCGCGAGGCCTTCGTCCGTTCCCAAGACGAAGACCTCGGCGCCGTTGTCGCCCGCGCGATCGCCTGGGTGCGGCGCCTGCGTACAGAGGGCGCCGAGTGGCGCGTCCTCCCGATCCCATCGGTCCCCGAGCTCTGGCCGAACATGAAAGCGAGCAGCGATTTCCCCTGGCACAGCGCAAAGGCTGAGATCGCGGCGAAGCTCGGCGAGCTCACGATCCTTCCGCGCGTGAATATCGAGCTCCGCGCCGCGGCGCATGCGATTGGCGTGACGCGTTGGGACGATGCGCGCACGTCCGCGAGCCTCCTCGGCCTCGACGGGCAGCACGGGCTCACGCTGGACGCGGTCGTCGCGGTGAACCGGGACACCGGCCAGGTGTTGCGCCCCGACCGAGTGAACGCGGACGAGGAAAGGTGGCGTGTGCCGCCGCAGGCCGAGGCGTTCGTCGACTTCGAGTTCGTCCACGACATGGACGACGACTTCAGCACGTTCCCGCAAAAGGGCGGGCAGGCGCTCATCTTTCAGATCGGCTCTGGGACCTACCGCGATCGCCGCTGGTCTTTCCGTCAGTTCACGGTCGACGATCTCGGCGTGGAGGCCGAGGCTCGGATGATCGATGACTGGCTCGCGCATCTGGCGGAGGTCGCGCGCGACGCCGGATGCGCGTCGGCGAGCGACGTGCGCCTCGTGCATTGGTCGCTCGCGGAGGAATCGAACTTCGAGCGTGCGTACGAATCAGCCCGCTCGCGTCACCCCGACCGCAGCTGGCCACCTCTCGCTTGGTACGACCTGCTCGGGCGCGTGTTCCGCGCGCAGCCGATCGTGGTCAAAGGCGCGTTCTCCTTCGGTCTGAAGTCGATCGCACGCGCGATGCACACGCACGGGTTGATCGAAACGCATTGGGGCGAAGGTCTCGCCGATGGCGCCGGCGCGATGGCCGGCGCCTGGTCGGCGGCGGCGGAGTCGCGCGCTCGCGGAAGACCCTTAACGGAATCGCCAGTCATGCACGAGATCGGCCGCTACAACGAAGTCGACTGCCGTGTCATGGCCGAGATCCTCGACTACCTGCGCCGCGAGCGCTAACGCAGAAAACGAAGCGGCGAGGTCGCCGACAGGTGCAGCCCGGGGTCTTCTGAGCGAACGGCCCCACGACGGATTTCTGCGCGGGCCGACCGAAACCCTCTGTACGCGACAGGGACCCCCCGGCCTTCGGCCTGTGCCCCATCGCGCGGGGGCCCTCGGTCGGCCTGCGCGACTCGCTCTCTAGTGCGCGGCGGGCGCTCCGGGCACAGCAACCCCGAGCACAGAGATTTTCCCTCCATTGGGCGCGGTCCCGAGTGCGAGATTGGCGATGTAGAGACCACGTTCGTGGAAGATCGGGCTTGCGGGGAAGTCGAGCGGATCGTCGCCGGCGTTGTGCCCGTAGCGCGCGATCAGCCCGCCGCTCGGCGAGAGCACCTGGATCTCGTTCGCCTGGTTCGCGCAGACGTAGAGGTTCCCCCTCACGTCGAACTGGATCCCATCCGCGCCGTCGAGCGCGCCTGGTCCGAGAGTCGCGCCGTCGGCGAAGATCGAGATCGCGCCTGCGCTCCCATCCTTATTTACGGCGATACGGAGAATCCGATCGTCGGCGGTGTTGGCGACGTAGAGGAAGCCCTGGGTGCGGTCGAAGGCGACCCCGTTCGCGCCGAAAGGCGGATTGCCGTGTGGCTGGAGTAGCACGTCGGCCTTCCAAAGCGTCTTGCCGCCGCCGCTCGGGCTGACCGTAAAGATCGCGCCTGCGAACGAGTCCGATACAAAGAGCGTCCCGCGGTGGTTCTGAGCGATCGCGTTCGGGGCCCCGAACCCGTCCGCAAGTACGACGAAGGCACCGGTGCCGGGATCGACCCTGATAAGACGACCACCGCTGAATCCGGGGTTGTTGTCGGCGACGTAGATGCCCTCGGGCGTGTACAGCTCACCAAGGAGCGCGTGGTTCGGCGCGACCGTCAGGTGGCCCACCTCGCGTCCGTCGAGCGTGTAGATGCAGATGTTTCCGGACAGTCCCGCCGCATAGAGCAAACCGTTCGGAGAGGCGGTGATTCCTTCGGGGTTGTGACACCGGGCGTTGTTCGCGTCGGCGAGGTCTCGCACGACGCCCTGCGCGGGTTGCGCGGCAAATGCCGGCTGCGCAGCGAGAAGCGTGACGAGCGCAACAACAGGGATCAACCAGCGGCGCATAAACGTCCTCCCCAGTGCGGCCCAAGACGGCCGGGCGAAATGCTAAACCCGCACAAGCGGGAACACCTCCTCGGAGAAGCGCTGCATCTCTTCACGCTGCGGGCTCGACTGCAATAGCAGCAAATCGATGCCGATACGCGCCAATGCGCGTACCTGCTCCGCCACCTGCTCCGGCGTGCCAACGAGACCTGTGCGCAGGCCACGGTTGGAGACGCTGTAGTCCTCGAGCGACACCTTCGTGTCGAGCTGCGACCCTTTGATGAATTCCTGGTAGCTCGCGTACCCGCGGGCGCTCGCACGCACGTCGGTGATGCGAGCGACCTCCTTCTTCACCTCGGCATCGCTGTCGCGAACGATCGCGTATCCGGCCACGCCGAACCGCAGTGGCGGCAGCTCCGGGTGCTTCGCGCGACGCGCGCGCATGTCCTCGATCTTCGCGGCGAGCGCCTCGGGCGGATCGCCGTGCATGAGATATGCGTCGCACTCGCGCGCGATGAGCTCCTTCGCCGCCGGTGACTCGCCTCCCGCGTAGAGGACAGGCCACGGCTTCTGCACCGGCTTCGGCGCGAGTCGCGCGTTTTTGATCGTGTAGTAGCGGCCCTCGAGCGTGTACTCATCTTTGGTCCACATCCCCTTGAGGACGGCCAGAAATTCTTCGGTGCGGGCATAGCGCTCATCGTGCTGCACCCATGCGCCGCCGTATTGGTCGCTTTCGGCCTGCCACCAGGCGCTCACGACGTTCAGAGTGAAGCGGCCGTTCGAGATCCGATCGATCGTCGCGGCTTCCTTCGCGACCAGCGCGGGAAGGCGGAAGTTCGGCCGGACCGCGGCCATGAGCTCGAGCCGCTCGGTGAGCGGCGCGAGCGCCGCGGCGGTCGTCCAGGCCTCGAGGCAGTCAGCCTCCGGGCCCTTGATGTCGTTCAGGTTCAGCTCGGCGACGAGCGTGACGTCCCAGCCGGTGCGATCGGCCTGCTGCGCGAGCTCGCGCTGGTACGCGAACGTCGCGGGCATCCCTTCGTCTTCGACGTTCCGCAGCCATCCGCCGAAGACCGGCATCCAAAATCCGAAGCGCATCGTGGGAATGATGGCTCAGTTCGCCGCGCGACCGGCACGCGCGAGCAATGCGCGGAAGTCGAACACTGCCAAAACAAAGGCGGCTGCGATCAAGGCCAGCGCGAACGCGAGCAGGGCCGGGTAACCGGGGAAGACGCAGTAATAGGTGTTTGTGATCGGCGGATGGTTGGGCGGGCATGGCGGCGCGCCGAGGGCGGCCATCGAAAACAGCATGACCGGCAGCGCGAAGGCCAGAACCGCGAGCCATAGCCCCGCGAAGAGATGCCCCTCGGCGCGCGAGGCGCTCGCCGTGAGCAGGCCGATGCAGACGAGGCCCAGCCACACGCCCACGTTCGGTTGCCCGAGACCGGCACTCGAGAACATCGGGAGGGAGAAATAGAGCACAACAAGCCCGAGCACGAGCTCAAGAAGTCTGGCTGCGGCGATGCGTACCCATATGGCTCCACCGGCTCCTCCGCTAGCACGCACGGTCAGCGTCACGGCCTTCGGCAGACGGAGCCGTGCCTGTGGCTTCGCTAACAGGCGCAGTAGTACTTCCCACCGGGTCCTTCATTCAGGATCAGCTGCGCGAAGGGACCCGGATCGTCGGGGTCCCACACCGCGTTCACAACCTCGCCGGTCGCCGGATAGAGCGGTCGGGACTGGGCGAGTAAGGCGTAATCACGCTCGTAGATCCAGCGCATCCCGTCGCGCGGTTCGTCGGCCCGCGCCGGCTGGCCGATCGCCTCGCTGTACGCGAGCCACGGCAGATCGACGCCGCTCGCGATCGGCAGGCCTATCCACTTCCAGACGCGAGGATTGACGTCGAGCAGGAGATGCTCCTTGCGCGTGGGATCCCAGATGAACTCGACCTCGCTGATGCCGTGGTAGCCGAACGCTTTGAGGATCGCGCTTCCGCGCTCGACGATCTCCGAAACCTGCTCGCCGATGACGAGGCATCCGGTGCCAAATCCCTCTGGATATTGCTCGAGCTTCCGCCCGACGAATGCGCCGCGGACCTCTCCGTCGGGCGCGACGTACGAGCAGAACGAGTAGAAGCCGCCGGCCGGCACGTCGACGATCTCCTGGGCGACGCACGCGAGGTCGGCCGCCTCGCGCGCGAAGCGCACGAGCTCCGCGGCGTTCTCGGCGCGGAAGACCTTGACCCCGAAGCGGTCGTAGAAACGACGCTGCTCCGCCGGCTTGACGATCGCCGGGTAGCGGATCTCTCGCGCGGTCGCCTTCGGATCGTTCAGCGTGTACGTCTTCGGGATGGGAATGCGGAGGTGGTGCGCGTCCGCGTAGAGCCGGCGCTTATCGAGGACGGCGTCGATCACCGAGAGCTCAGCGAACGGGATGCGATAGCAGGCTTCGAGCTGCGAGCGATAGCGCGCGACCGCCATGACCCATTCGTCGTTCGTCGGAAACAAGACAGCGCCCTCCCCGAACCGCTTGGCGTTGTCCAGGAGGTACTGGACGAAGCCGCGCTCGTCCTCGAGGGGGTTCGGGCACTTGTGACGCTGCACTACGGCTCGCGACGCCTGGCCGAGGCCCCGGGGATCGGGATCGAGCGCGATGACCTCGATACCGTGCGCCGCGAGCGAACGCGCCACCGCCAGGCCGGTGATGTGGCAATTGAAGACGAGGGCGCGGGGTAGCGGCTTAGACGCGGTCAAGGGCGCGGTCGATATCGGCGAGGATGTCTGCCTCGTCCTCGATCCCTACGGATATGCGCAGGAAACCGTCGGTGATCCCGAGCCGGCTGCGCTCTTCGGCGGGTAGGCGCCGGTGCGACGAGATGGGCGGGTAGAGCACCTCGGTGAAGAGATCGCCGATCGTCGTGGCGGAGGCGGCGAGCTCGAGGGCGTCGAGGAATCGGAAGGCAGCGGGTTTCGTGTCGTCGCGGAGGGCGAAGGACACGACGCCTCCGTACAGGCCGCCGAACTGGCGTGTTGCGAGCTCGTGTTGCGGATGGTCGGCCAGGCCTGGATAGCGGACGCGCGCGACCTTAGGGTGCTTCGCCAAGTGACGAGCGACGGTAAGCGCGCTCTGGCACTGGCGCCGGACGCGGAGGGCGACCGTGCGCATGCCGCGGATCGCGAGCCAGGCTTCGTGCGGGGGCAGGTACCCCCCATCGAGGATCGTGCGATCGCGCATCGCGCGGGCCAGCTCCGCCGAGCCACCGACGGACCCGCCCATGACGTCGCCGTGACCGTTCAGATATTTGGTGAGCGAGTGGATGACCATCGTGGCCCCGAGCGCAGCGGGGCGGAAAAGGACAGGTGTCGCGAAGGTCGCATCGACCGCGAGGCTGGCGCCGTTATCGCGCGCCAGCCGTGCGAGCGCGGCCACGTCGTTGACTTTCAGGAGCGGATTGGCGATCGCTTCGGCGTAGAGAAGCGCAGCCGGCTTCGCTCGAAGCGCGGCCTCGACGGCACGGTGGTCGGTCGTGTCCACGAAGACGATGTCCGCCGAGCGCTCGCGGACCCAGCGCTCGAAGAGCGCGCGCGTCTGGCCGTAGCAGTCCTCCTGTGCGACCACGCGCCCGCCGCGCGCGATCGCGCATGCGTCGACGGCCGCGGAGATCGCGGCCATCCCGGTCACGAAGCACGTGACGGCCTCGACACCATCGAGATCGGCGAGAGCATTTTCGAGAGCGGCGGTCGTCGGCGTGCCGTAGCGTCCGTACACGTAACCGGGTCGCTCATTGCCGAACACTGCGTCCTGCTCGGCCGCCGATCCGTAATCGAATGCCACGCTCTGGACGAGTGGGGGGACGACCGGTTCACCCTCGCCCGGGGGGAGCGAGCGGGCGGCACGCACGACACGCGTCCCCGCTCCCAGCTCCCTCCGGTCCATCAAGGGACCAAAAGTACGCCGTCGCCGAACGGACTATTCGGCGGGCGTCGCTTCTTCGGGCTGTTTCTCTCCCTCGGGTGCGGCCTCGAGTGTCTTGGCTCGCTCGATGAGGTCGGCGACCTTCTGACCGCCCTTGCGGCCGATGCGTTCGAAGTGGCCGGCTCCGTACTTGGCGGTCACCGCGCGGCCGCCCTTCTTGCCGATGCGGCCGAAGAATTCCGGTCCGTACTTGTTGGCGGTGCTCGATCCGCCTTTCTTGCCGATCTTCTCGTAGAACTCCGGACCGTACTTCTCGCTAACTAATCGGCCACCCATTCGTCCCGCTTCGGCGACGGTCATCCCGCCTCCGGCTTTCCGTGCCATGGCCTGCTCCTTTTCCGAGTGACACATGTACGGGCAGGTGCCATGCCGAGCAGGCGTTCGGACGAGCCCCTGGCGTAACAGTTACGCAACGATGTGCGGCCGAGTCAAACCGCTGGTGCGATCTCGAGGTCGATGGGCTCTTCGCGTACAAAGATCCAAACGACAAGGGCTGCGAGGACAGCCGCGACGAAACAGAACGCCCCGAGCGCCCAGAACCCCGAACCGTCGATCAACAGGCCACCGACCGCGGCGCCGACCACGATGCTCGCGCTCGTCACGGATGCCGAGACCGCGAGCAGCGTGCCTCGCGCCTCAGGGACCTGTTCGGTCAGGAGCGTCGTGTTCGACGCGAACCGCGCCCCGATTACTGCCGAGAGCAGAAGGTTGAGGACCGCGGTCGCCGGTAGCGGCAAGCCGAGATTGGTCTGCAGAAGCAGAAGCGTGCCCGAGAGAAGAACGCTGCCCGCGACTATCGGCTTGTGGCCGATCCGAGCGCCGAGCCTGCCACCGAGCTGACTCCCAAGAAGAACTCCGAGCCCTTGGGTCAGCGCCAGGATCGAGGCCAGGCCCTCCGACAGCCGGAACGTGTTCTCGAAGAACACGACGATGTACGTGGCCCAGGTGAACCAGTAAAGGGCTCCGAGGAAGCTCGACCCGATGGCACCCAACGCTGATCGATTCGTCACGATGGATCGATACATGTCCCGGATCGCTGATTCGCTCAAAGGCGTCTGAGCCGGCCGAAGCTTCCAGAGGAGCACGAGCGCCGCCGCGATCGAGAGCACGCCAACGAGCCCGACCGAGACCCGCCAGCTGGTCGCCTCCGCCAGAACGCCGGCAAGCGGCACGCCGATGACGCCAGCCATCGTGTTCAGCCCGATCACCGTGCCCATCGCACTTCCGCGGTCGCGGTAAGAAAAGTTGTCACCGACCGTCGCGGTCGTGTTCGGGAAGATGACCGAGCCGCCGATGCCGGCGACGATCCGCATCGCGACGAGGACCGCAAAGCTCGTCGCAAATGCGCTCAGCAGAGTGAAGAGACCCATGATCAACGACCCTGTCACCAGAAAGCGTTTTCGACCGAAGCGGTCCGAGTACGGTCCGGTCAGAACAGCGACGACGATGCCCGGTGCGCCGTACGCCGCGACGACGAGGCCCGCCGTTCCGGTCGTGATGTTGAACTCGCCGGCGATCTGGGTGAGCACGGGCGCCATGACCACACCGACGTAGACAGCGTTGAAGCTGAGGAAGCCGAGGAGACCGAGGAGGCGGCGCCGCTCGCCGGGATTCAAGCCAGGGTGCGGCCGGCGAACGCGTGGAGGAATCGCCCGAAGGCACGGATGTGATCGACGTAGTCGGCGATCGCGATGTTCTCGTTCGGCGCGTGATTGGCCGACGCGGCGTTGCCCGAGCCGAAGCCGGCGACGGGGATCCCGAGCGTGTCGCACACCTGCGCCATCGGGCCCGAGCCCGCGAGCAGCGGATACACCACCGGCTCGGACCCATACGCGCTCCGGCAGGCGTCGACCGCGGCCCTTGCCGCGACCGAGTCGGTGGGCCAGCGCGACGGCGGCTCGCCGTGACCGGGCACGACCTCGACATCTTTGAAGCCGCGCCGATCGAGGTGCGCGCGCAGAAGCGCGGTGACTTTCTCAGGTGTGAGATCCGGCACCAGACGAAAGTCGATCTTCGCGCTCGCGACGGCGGGCAGGACCGTCTTCGAACCGGGACCGGTGTATCCGGAGACCATCCCGCAGATCGTGCAGGTCGGCTCGAGGAAGTGCTTCTTCTTGAGCTCGTACCCCTCGAGACCCCGCACGAAACGCGTGATCCCGTGGATGCGCAGCATGCCCTGCTCGTCGAAAGGTAGAGACTCGAGGAGCGCGCGGTCAGCCGCGGTGGGCGGTCGCACGGCGTCCATGAAACCCTCGATCGTTATCTCGTCGGCGTCGTTCTTCAGCGTCGCGAGCGCCCAGACCAGCCGCCAGGCGGGGTTCGGGACGATCGTCGCGAGAGATGAGTGCGCGTCCTTGTTCGCACCGCGCGCGCGAAGCTCGACGTACGCGATGCCTTTGAGACCGCATGAGATGGTCGGCCGTCCGGCGGCGTCCTTGTAGCCCGCCTCCCAGATACAGCCGTCGGCCCGGAGCCGCTCGCCATGGCGCGCCACGAACGCGGCGAGGTGCGCCGAGCCGCTCTCCTCCTCGCCCTCGTACAGCACGCGGATCCGCAGAGGGAGCTCGCCCATCGTCGCGCGGTAGGCCTCGATCGCCTGGAGCCGGGCCATCAGATTTCCTTTGTTGTCGGAAACGCCGCGGCCGTAGAGATATCCGTCGCGCTCCGTCGGCTCGAAAGGCGGCGTTTCCCATTCGTCGAGCGGATCCGGAGGCTGCACGTCGTAGTGGTTGTAGATAAGGAGGGTGCGGTCGCCACGGCCGGTCTCGCCGACGATGGTCGGAGGTCCGCCGTCTACGCTCAGCGCTTCCGCGGCGATGCCGCCGCGGTTCCTCGTTCGGTCGAGCACGATGCGGGCGGTCTCCGGAATCCCGATCCCCTGCGCCGAGACGGTCGGTTGCCGTATGAGCACCTTCAGCTCATCGATGTACTCCCGCTCCCGGGCGCGCACGTACGCATCGAACTTCGCGAAGGCGGTCACGCCCGAAGGTTAGCCTCAGGTCGGAACGGTCGTCGTTCGGGTCTTGCTCTTTCCGAGCTCGCACCACGGCGAGTACGGCGTGATCTCGATCCACCGCTGCTGGCAGAGGTAATGGACCACGCCGTCGAGGTCCTCGATCGTCTCGCGCTTGTAGACCTTCGCCCGCGGGATCATGTAGATGCAGTCGCCGCAGTTGGCGGGCCGGGCCGGTCGTGGGCGCGCAGACGCGCGGGCTGCCGCCAGGGCCAGGCCAAGGCCCGCGAGGGCCACGACGAGAAGGACGAAAACGACGAAGAAGACACCAAAACTACCCATATCCGTCGCGGCCTCCCGCCCGTACTCACCTTAGCAGGAGGTCTTCCCATCATGACGAGGCCCCGCGCGCTTTTCCTCTCCGCTCTGCTCGGCGGTCTGGCCATCGCGGCCTGCGGCGGCACAGGAAGTGGTGGCGCAGGCGGCGCGGTCACGTCCGCCACTCCGGCGACGGCCGCCCCAGCGCTCGGCACGAACGAGCCCGCGAACCCGATGAAGGAATACCCGACGGCAAAACCGTCAGGCGACCCATACTCGGATTCTGGGTACTAGCTTCGGGATACATCTCGGCCACCTTGGTGGTCCGCTCGATGAGATGCGTCGCCTCTGGCGCTTCGCCGACGAGCACGGATTTGATTGGTTCTCGGTATCCGACCACTTTCAGGAAACGCCGCCGCAGGGAGGCGACGTCGATTGCTTCGAATCGATCGCCACACTCTCCGCGGCCGCGGTGGAGACGAATCGTGTCCGCGTTGGCTGCCTCGTCTTCTGCGTCGGATACCGGCACCCGGGCGTCCTCGCGAAAGCGCTCAGCGCCATCGACCATCTCTCCGGCGGGCGCGCCGATTGTGGGATCGGCGCGGGCTGGGATGAGATCGAGTTTGCGTCCTACGGGATTCCGTTCCCTTCGATTCGCGAGCGCGAGGACCAGCTCGAGGAATACGCGGAGGTCCTGCGACTTTTGTTCGATCGCCGCCGCGCGGACTTCGAAGGCACGCACTACCGATTCGTCGATGCGCCGAACAACCCAAAGCCGCTTCAAAAACGGCTTCCCCTCTGGATCGGCGGTGCGGGTGAGAGACGAACGTTGCGAACCGCCGCGCGCTTCGCCGACGGCTGGAATGCGCCGTATCTTCCGCCGGCGGAATGGAAGCGCAAGAGTGAAGTGCTGGATGCGTGGTGCGCCAAAGTTGGCCGCGATCCCGCGGCGATCGTCCGCACGATCAATGTTGGCTTTTACATGGGTGCTGACGACGCCGGAGCGAACCGCCACGAGGCGCTCTACCAAAAGCACTGGTCGAAGGACCCACGAGGCATGACCGGCTTTCTCCGCGGCACGCCGCGTGCGGCGACCGATGTGGTCGCGTCGTACGCCGAGGCCGGCGCGTACCGCGTGAACATCGCGCTCCGCGAAGGACCCTACGACTGGGATGCGCTCGAGGCGTTCGCGGCCGACGTCATGCCGCAGTTCGTATGAAACCCAGAGGAGGTTCACTCATGCGTCAGATGGTCGTCGCTCTCTTGGTCATCGTTATCGTCGCCGCGGTCGGCGGTGCCGCATGCGGCTACGGCGGTGGAGGCGGTCAGGGCTCACCCGCGCCTACGTCCGGCTATTAGCGAACGACCGAGTCTCCGCATTCATCCGTTCACGACCGAGGGCGCCGACGGTACGTGGACGGTGCGCTGGCGGATAGCCAACGAAGGTGGTTTGCCGGTGCGCCTATTGAGCGCGCAGCACCCGCACTCACAGTTCCGGACCGCCGAGACGACGCTCGATGTCGCGATCGCGCCGCAGGCGGCAGCGGATGTGACGCTCCCGGTGGGCTTTAACGAATCACCCGGCGTGGTCGTCGAGAACCCGTTCCTTATTCTCCGTCTGCGCGAGAGCGGCGAGTGGCGCGTGCTGGCTCGGGTCCGCGTGATGGCGGGGGCACGCGGCGAGCCGCTTGCCGGCGAGTCGGTCGTCGTTACGACGCAGAGGCTCGGAGACCCCTAGCACTGGCACTGTGGGTGCATCACGCACAACCGAATGAGCGAGCCGATCAGCCCGCCTCCGGTAACCGATTACAAGCCGGAGTACATCCCGGCCTATCTCTCGAATGGCCTCATCGGCATTCGCGCCGGCCGCATCCCGCTCACACAGGGGCTCGCCATCGTGAATGGGCTCGCGGCGATCCACCCGGCCGACGAGGTTGAGGGATTCTCCCGCGCGCCCTACCCACTCGGCGGCGATATCGCGATCAATGGGACGAAGCTGAGCGAGCACCCGGAGCGCGGCAGATTCGTCGAGCAGCGTTACGACTTCTCGTGCGGGGAGCTTCGGTCACGGTTCGGGTACGAGGTCGAGGGCGTCCGCGCCGACGCCGAGCACCTGATCTTCTGCAGCCGGACGCAGCCCACGCTCGTCATACACGAGCTGCGGGTGACCGTGAACGGGGACTGCGACCTGTCGATCACGGTCGCGATCGATCAGACCGACGTGCCCGGTCGGTACAAGAAGCGCGAAACCAGCACGCCCGGCGCGAAAGAGCCGGCGGTGGATGGGTCGCTGCTCTGGGAATGCCACGGTGCGCTCAGCGCCTGCGGCGTTGCGTACGTCACGCACTTCGAAGGCGGCGAGGACGTGAAAAAGGAGCGCGAGGAGCACGACAAGACCGCACCGCTCAGGACCAGCTACTCGCTGCGCGCGCGCGCCGGCTCAACGCACGTCGTGCGAACGATGGCCTCGCTGATTCCGAGTCAGAGCCACAGCGAGCCTCATCGCGAAGCGATCCGGCTTGCCGCGATCGGTTCGAACCTCGGGTTCGACCGCCTACGCGAAGAGAACCGGGTCGCCTGGAACGACCTATGGCGGGGGCGAGTGCAGCTCGTCGGAGCCGGCCGGCGCTGGCAGTCATACGCGGACGCGGCCTACTACTACAGCCACGCGTCAGCGCACGCGTCGTCGCTGTTCAGCACGTCCATGTTCGGACTCGCCTACTGGCCCAACTACCACTACTACCGCGGTCAGGTCATGTGGGATATCGAGACGTTCGTGTTCCCGTCCATGCTGCTCACCGATCCGCGCGCCGCGGATGCGCTTCTCTACTACCGTGGCGAGCGGATGCACGCCGCGCGACGGAATGCCGCCCTCAACGGTTATCGCGGGCTGCAGTTCCCCTGGGCGAGCGGCCCGCTGCACGGCGAGGAGATGATCCGGGTATCCGCGCCGCTCATCGCCCTCGAGCAGCACGTTGGACTCTCCGTCGCGCTAGCGTTCGCCCAATACGCGCACGCAAGCGGCGACGAGGATTTCCTGCGCGAGCGCGCGTGGCCCATTCTCGAGGGAGTCGCCCAGTGGATCAGCTCGCGCGTCGAGCGGACTGAGCGCGGCTACGAGATCAAGCGGATCATCGGGATCGCCGAGCAACGCGAGGAGCCCATCGATAACGCGGGCTACGTCAACATGGCCGCCAAGAGGGTCCTCCACGAGGCCGCTGACGCGGCGCGGCGCCTCGGGCGGAAGGACGCGAGCTGGTGGGAAGGAATCGCCGAGAATCTCTTTGTCCCCTGGGCGAACGGTGTGTTGCTGAATCACGACCGGTTCACGCCGGAGGAAGGCGGGGTCACCGGTGCAACGCCCGAGGTGCTCGCAGCGCTCTTTCCCATCGGCTACTGCGCTGGGCCCGAGACGGAGCGGTCGACGATCGAGTTCTATCTCGACCGCGTCGACGAGTTCATTGGGTATCCGATGCTTTCAGCGCTGCTCGGCGTGTACGCCGCATGGCTCGGCGACCGAGAACGCTCGCTCGACCTGTTCGAGCGAGGCTACGCCGATTTCATCCTCGAGCCGTTCGCCGAGACCGACGAGTTCAGCCGAAAGAAGTTCCCCGACAAACCCCGGGTCGGGCCCTTTCAGGCGAACCTTGGCGGCTTCCTCAGCGCGTGCCTCTACGGCCTTCCCGGCATCCAGCTCGGGCCGGAGGAGCCGGCCGAATGGGCGCGGCGGGCGGTCGTCCTTCCGTCAGGCTGGGACGCGATCGAGGTGGAGCGCCTGTGGGTCCGCAACCGGCCCGCGTCCCTGCGCGCAGCGCAGGGCGCTGAGTGCGCCCAAATCGAGTTCACTCAGGACTAATCTCACGGCGTGAAGGCCGAAGATCGCACGGTCATGGAGCGGATGCGCGGCTGACGCCGTAACTGAAGCCTCGGCTTCGAAGAGACCACGGGTATGGTCTCCAACGTGCTCGAAGTGAACGAGGACGATCTGCTCAAGCAGGTCAAGACCTTCAAGAAGAAATACGGCGACGACGCGGAGTACAAGAAGCTGCGCGCGGTGCTACCGAAAGAGTGGCCGCTCTAGACCCTCGCCGGTAGCCGCACCTCGGGATGCCGGAGCTCGAGCATTCCGGTCTTGCCGTTCCAGTACGAGTTGCGCTGCCCGGTCATCGCCTGCACGTGCCCGTCCCACTCGAAGTTGAACGCCTCCAACCCGAGCCGAACGGCGCGGCGGCATTTCTCCCGAACGTCGTCGTCGGTCGCGTACCGGCGGATCGCCTCGATCTGCCGGTCACCGTGCCCGGTGTCCTGCTCGGCGTGGAGCTCATAGGTCGCCGCAGCGCGGCGCGAGAAGCCGTAGTGGCCGGTGAGCTCCTTGTAGACGCGCGCGGCCGCGCCGTCGGGCCCACCGTGCATTGCCTCGACGAATGAAAGGAGGGAAATGCCTTCGAGCGCGGAGCGGTTCTGGCATCCCGAGCGGATCATCTCGATCGCCGCGAGGGTGCCCGGTGCGGGATCGGCCTTGTCAGCCTCCTCGCGAGAGATCCCCGCCTCGTCGAGCATCTGCAGCATGATGTCGACGTGGGTCCTCTCTCCGCCTAGCTCCTCCATGAAGTTCTCCATGACGATGTCCATCAGTGCGTAATTCCGCTCGCTCGCGACGTTCGTGACGATGTAGCCGAAGAAGATCGGATTCGTGCGAACACGCAGGTAGTGCTGGATCTCGCCAAGAACGATCTGCTCCCGGCTCCAGCGGTGCTCCACGATCCCCTTGAACCAGGGGTGATCCGGCATGAATAGCTCGCGCGCCATCCGCCAGAGCTCGTCGATGAAAGCCTCGTTTGCCACTCTTGCCACTCTATTCTCATGCCGGTGACCGAACGCCAGCGCGTCTCGTCCGGATCCCCGTACGAGGCGAGGATCGGTTTCAGTCGCGCGATCCGCGTCGGCCGCAACATCTACGTCTCGGGGACCGCGCCGATCTGGCCCGACGGCTCCTGCGACCCCGACCCTGAGATCCAGGCCCGCCGATGCCTCGAGATCATCCTCGAGGCCCTCGCCGAAGCGGGAGCGGCGGCGAAGCACGTGGTGCGCACGCGCATGTTCATCACCGATCCGAGCTACGCCGAGGCCGTGAGCCGCGCCCACGGCGCGGTGTTCGGTGAGGTTCGGCCGGCCGCCACGATGGTGGTGATCGTGGGAATGCTCGACCGGCGGTGGAAAGTCGAGATCGAAGCCGAGGCGGTCATGGATTAGATACTCGGACTCGCCCTAGATTTCTCGCCGTGCAACCCGGCCTCTATCTGACTTTCTTCTCCGAAGGCGAGGCGTTCGACCGCGAGCTGCCTCCGGTCGGTCCGCTCGAGCACGTCGTGGTCCGAGACCGGATGCTCGTTGCCGACCGCAAGGACGGCGAAAACGACCCGTTCGGCGTCGGTGGTCGGTGGGTCGAAGCCGAGCGTGAGCTGCGGCGCGCGACAGGCCAGGAGCCGGGCGGCGCGACCCGTCCGGATCTTCGCGTCGGCGCGCCGGAGGGCGTCTACTTGCGATTCGTGTCGTTCGGCGAGGCCGCCGAGCACGACGCCATGCCGGAGCTCGGTCCGTACGCGGTCGTGGTCATCGGACCCCGCGGTGTCGAAGCCGATGGCGATGCGCTCGCGACACGGACGGGGTCCAGTCAGCGGCAGTGGGAGCTGACCGGCGTGGGCGGAAGCGCCTTCGTCGGCGTCATCCGCCCGGATATCGCCCTCCGGACGCGATCGACGGCATACCACCCCGAGATCAAGCCGTTTCGGCCCGGGGGGCCACCCGTCGCGTCGGCGAGCCAGCCCGCGGCGCAGGTGTCCCCGGACCGGACTGCCGCAACTCCGCAATCGGCACGACCGCCGGAAGATCCGGCCTTGACGCTTCGCGATCGCATCGGCTCCGAGCGTCCGACCTACGCAGCCGCGGCATTGGACGCCGATGCACGCGAGTGGGGCGGCGCCGCGTGGCAGCTCCGCTACTTCATCATCGGCGCGCTCATCGTTCTCATCGCGGCCTTCAGTGTGCCCTCCATACGTTCGCTCGTGACCGGCGGCAGCCCGACCTCGGCTACCGTGGGCATCGGGACGTCGCTCAATGCGCCCAGCTGGACGTACAACGTCGGGAGCGTCCGTCGCGTCGCGACGATCGGCACATCCAAAGCTCGCGGCACGTATCTGGTCATCCAGGTCGCCGCGACAAACCGAGGCTCAGCCGGCGCTCAGCTTCAACCGAGTAACTTCTCACTCGCGGCGGGGAGCGGCGAGGAATACGCGGCCCAGCCAGCGACGAGTAGCGTGTACTCGAGCGCGCTGAATCCGGACTCCTCGTACATATGGCCGACGGATTTCCCCGTCGGGCGCCCGGTCGTCGTGCCGCTCATATTCGAGGTCAATTCTTCGGTCACGGGAACGCAGCTCGTGATCCTCGACGTGCCGGCGACGCGCGTGCGACTCGAGTAGGTCGCCCGGGGAGAGGGCGCTGTCGTCGCGCCCTCTCCCGAGAGGCTCGGTCTAGCCCGCGAACTTGAAGACGTCGCGCTGAAGGGTGACGCCGGTGTTGAGCTTCACGATCTCCGCGAGCGTGAGGCGGTAGTCAATGCCGAACTCATGATCGATGGAACGAAGAACTGGGTCGTTCCGGTAGAAGAAACGGTCGCCGTCGCGCAGGGCGGCGAATTGCTTCGCCCAGATCGCGAGTTGAAGCTCGCCAAACTCCGTGTGTTTCACATGCCGCTCGGACACCATTCCAACAAATGCGTCGAGTCGGTCGACGGTCCCGTAGACCGCCTTGAGCCGCGCAGCTACGGTGGTGCGCCGTACGCCGACGACCACTTCCTCCTCAGCTGCATCGGTGCCTGGAGCGACGACGTTCCCGTCCGCGTCTCGTAGCTCGACGAAATCGAGGATGTTCGGATCGTTGATCGGGTCGCGTGGGTTGATCAGCGGATCGACGGGGAACCTCTGCGTGGCCTCTCCGGTGACATCGACGAAGGATGTCTTTGGCGCAAGCCCATAGGCCCGCCGAAGATCGTTGTACGTCGGCATCCCGTGATCGCGGCCGCGAGCGATGTCGATGGCGCCGAGGTCGCTCACGCCGCTGAAACAGTCGGGGTTAACGACAGGCACGCCGCAGACGGTTGGATCGGCGATACCCGGCTTGGGGATCTGGAAGAGCACGCTGCGTAGCGCGTTGTCGATCTGCTCGTCGTTCTCGTACTGCCGCTGGGAAAGGCTTAGGAAGACCGGCGGAAGGCCGAGATCCTCAAGGAGATCAGGCGTGCCGAACGCGGCGGCGAGTGGGATCTCGAGCGTGACCTGATCGCCGTCCGCCGTCACGACGATCCCGCGAGCAGCGAAGGCCGCCAGCTGCGCATCGGTGTACCTGGTAGCGCTAACGGTCGTGTCGAATTCGCCGTGGATCATGCTGTGCGCGCGGTAACCCACGACCGCGAACTCATTCGAGAGTCCGGGATTCACCGTGGGGTCATAACCCCGATAGGGCTCGAGCCGGACTCCGAGCGCGGGGAGGAACTGCGTGTAGGTGATGTATTGGATCTCCGCGCCGACGACGCGGCGCGCGATCTGGAAACGATCCTCTGCGGATAGAGATGAGGGCAGGGAGGCGACGATGCGGTTGTGCTCGCGCGCGAAGAGCGTGTGTAGCGCCGTGAGGGCGATGTTCTCGTTCGCGCGAACGTCTCCCGCGACGACCGCGCTGTTCGGTGTCCCGACGAGCGGGCCCATGAGATCCATCGCCGGCGCGGTCGACGGATCGCCGCGGGCACCAACGCGGGGAAGAAAGTCGTTAGCCGTCAGCATGAGGCGCGCGCCGTTGTTCGACATGTCACCGTCGACCGGTCCAAGGCGAAGCCACTCGAGGCGGTTGGGGTCGACACCGTAAACGTTCGATGCATCGATGTAGCTGCTCAGAGTGTTGACCTGCTCCCGGGGTGTGGCGACGCCCGTTCCCGGAGCGGCAGGCGTGCGCGCGAAGCCGATCACTCCAAAGTCGTTCGTGAATGCTTCGAGCGGGTCCGCCTGGTCAAAGCCGATCGGAGCATTCTCGGCTGATCGTTCGTCGCGAAGACCGAAATCGTGATCGAGGAACTGTCCCCACACCCAGCCCCATTGGGTGATGCCGTCTTTCGAGAAGATGTTCTGACCCGCATCGTTGAAGATGCGGTTGCTCACATATCGCATCGACGGACCGGTCGCCATGCTCGAGATGCCATCGGCGTAGTTCGCCGGCGCGACGCGAAGGTACAGAGTTCCCGCCCGTCCCCACGAGGGGTGGGCCAGGTTGTTGTTCCGCCCGTCGAGTGTTCTTGCCGCGAACGTAGTTGCGTCGCCAGGTGTGGCGCTGACCGCGAGGGCGATGATCGTGACAATGAGTGCAAGTACGCCGAACCGTGCCGGATCGCGCATG
>WNGC01002234.1_pt1 | contig 23734 bp, 23 predicted proteins | sample 5400051 | NCBI WGS metagenome assembly WNGC01 (sample SAMN13153368, study PRJNA577476) | soil metagenome | isolation source: 20 cm soil or saprolite under grassland replicate 2 | place: USA:California | collected 2016-06-15
CGAGCGGCGGTGGCGGCGAGCCTCAGCGGCCGTGCCGGTGCGCGTGTCCGTGCGTCTGCGCGGCGGGCGCTTCCGCTTCGTGGGCCGCCGGGGCGGCGCAGCGTTCGCAGTTCACCCAGCCCGAGTCGCCGCCGGCGTAATGCTCTTTCTTCCAGATCGGCAGGCGGTGCTTCACCTCGTCGATGATGTAGCGGCACGCCTCGAACGCCTCCGCGCGGTGCGGCGAGCTCACCCCCACCCACACGGCGAGCTCGCCGACGGCCAGATCCCCGAGCCGGTGCACGCAGGCCGCGTGCGCCACGCCGAAGCGCGCCATCGCCTCGCCGAGAATGCGCTCGCCCTCGCGCACGGCGAGCGCTTCGAAGGCCTCGTACTCGAGCCGCCGCACGCGCTCGCCGTCGCTCGAATCGCGCACCCAGCCCTCGAAGGAGGCGTATCCGCCACAGGCCGGGTCGGCGAGCTCCCCGCGCAGCGGCTCGGGCTCAATCGCGGTGCGGGTGAAGCGGAACACGGATCGCGCCCTGCGCGGGTCGCTCAACCGCCGGCGACCGGCGGGATGAACACCACCGCGTCGCCGTCCGCGAGCGGGGTGGACCAGTCGCCGAACTCGGAGTTGATCGCGACCCGGAGCATCTCGGGGCCGAGTGAGAAGGGATAGCGCCGGGAAAGCTCCGCGTACAGCTCGCGCGGCGTGCGCGCACCGCTCTCCAGCGCCTCCTCGCGCCGCCCGGCCTGCTCGCGCAGCAACGCGTAGTACTGCACCGTGAGGCGCTTGACCTCGCCCGAAGGTTGCTGCCTGGGCGCGCCGGAGCTCTGAGGGTTCATGAGGGACATGACGGAGCCATATTCCTGCGGTGTATTGACATTGTCGAGGGCCCGGGGGTTCGGCTCATCGAGCAGCAGCGTATCGCTTTCGGTGAGGAACCGGCGGGGGCATTGCCGGCCGGCGGCTACATACGCGGCGAGCGCCTCGCGGCTCGCCGGCTCGTAGATGGCGCACAGCGGCTCCGGCTCGCCGTCGTGGCTCGAGCGGTAGGCGGTGGCCGCGCGTTCGGGAGCGCGCGATTCGAGAAGGTGAGCGAGCGTCGGCTCATCGAGCAGCGGCAGGTCGCACGCCAGCACCAGCCATGCGACCTCGGGGTGCTGCGCCTGGGCGGCCAGCAGCCCGGCGATCGGGCCGAGGTTCTCCTGACGGTCGCGGATCTGGGCAAAGCGCGCGCGCACCGGATCGTCGGCCTGGTCGGAGCGCACCGAAACGAAGGCCCGCGCGACGTGCGGCGCGAGGAGCCGCATGGCGCGCTCGAGCTGCGGCGTGCCGTCCGCGTAGGTGAGCGCGGCCTTGTCGCGGCCCATCCGGGTGCTGCGCCCGCCGGCCAGCACCAGACCGAAGAGCGGCGGCGCGGCCGAACTCGAGGATGAGCGTCGATCGGCCATGGGGGCTACCCGGCCGCCCGGCGCGTGAACGGCCGGCGGCCGCCGGACTTGGCCAGGAGGCGCAGCTGCGCGATCTCGATGTCGTGGGACAGCGCCTTGCACATGTCGTATATGGTGAGCGCCGCGACCGCCGCGCCGGTCAGCGCCTCCATTTCCACACCGGTGCGGTGATGCACCGACACGCGGCAGCGAACGGCGATCCCGGCGCCCACCGGGGCGATCTCGATCTGACAGTCCTCGAGCCCCAAAGGGTGACAGAAGGGAATCAGCTCGTGCGTCCTCTTCGCCGCCATCACGCCCGCCACGATGGCGGTGTCGAACACCGGCCCCTTGCCGGTGCGATGGCCGCTCGCCCGCAGCGCGCGCGCCACGGTGCGCGGCATGCGGATACGGGCCTCGGCGACCGCGACGCGATGCGTGACCTCCTTAGCGCCGACGTCGACCATCGTGGGACGCCGGCTCGCGTCGACATGAGTGAGGCGGCGGCTCGGCATCAGCCACCGATGTAGAACATCTCGATCTTGCGCTGCTCCTTCTCCGCCTGGCGGAGACTCGCGCGCTGCTCGCTGTAGCGGTCGGAGCGCTGCAGCCAGACGCTGCGGATCAGCTCGAGCAGCGCGTCGTCGCTCGCGCCGCCGCGCAGCGCATCGCGCAGGCTCGTGCCGCGGGTGGCGAAGAGGCAGGTGTACAGCACGCCGTCGGATGACAGCCGCGCGCGGGTGCAGTCGCCGCAGAACGGCTGCGACACCGAGGAGATGAAGCCGATCTCGCCCTGGCCGTCGGTGAACGCGTAGCGTTTGGCCACCTCGCCGCGATAGTCGGGCTCGAGCGCCGCAAACGGCCAGCGCTCGCCGATGCGCGCGGCGAGCTCCCTCGAGGGCACCACCAGCTCCGAGCGCCAGTGGTTGCGGTTGCCGACGTCCATGTACTCGATGAAGCGCACGGTCACCCCGGTGCCGCGGAAGCGCTCCACCAGATCGAGCGCCGTGTGATCGTTCACGCCGCGCTGCACGACGGCGTTGATCTTGATCGGCGTGAGCTCCGCGCGGCGCGCGTGCTCGATGCCCTCCAGCACCTCCTCGACCCCCCCGAACCCGCCGCTCATGCGCGCGAACACCGCGGGATCCAGGCTGTCGAGGCTCACCGTGACGCGCTTGAGGCCCGCCGCCTTGAGCTCGCTCGCGTAGCGCGCCAGCAGCACGCCGTTGGTGGTGAGGGCGACGTCCTCGACGCCCGCAATGGTCGTCAGGTCGCCGACCAGGTCGGGAAGGCCGGCGCGCAGCAGCGGCTCGCCGCCGGTGAGGCGGAGCTTGCGCACGCCGAGCTGCACGAAGAGTCGCGCGAGGCGCACGATCTCGTCGAAGGACAGCCGCTCGTGCGAGCCGAGAAAGCGGTACTGCTCGTGGTAGGTCTCGCGGGGCATGCAGTACGGACAGCGGAAGTTGCAGCGGTCCATCACCGAGATGCGCAGGTCGCGCATCGGGCGGGCGAGCGTATCCCGTGGCGCCGAACGCGCGTTCAGGGGAACGATGACCTCACGCACTGCCATGCCGAGCAGCACAGTATGAGCACCACGGGGGGTAATGGCTATCGGTCGAAGGGGAGGCGTCGGACCGGGGCGCACCCGGCACGCGGGCGGCTCGGCGCGTCAGGACCAGCGGTACAGGCGCGTCACGAACCCTTTCGGGTAGGTATTCGGTCCCGGCGGCAGCTCGACGAAGCCCGCGGTGCCGGCGAGCGCCGTGAAGTCGCCCGACCCGTTGGTGGGAGCGGGCATCGCCCAGCTCCGCCCCCAGTCGTCCTGCTCGAGCCGCACCGGCAGGAAAAAGGTGAGGGGCGGATTCACGGTCACCGCCTCTCCGAGCGCGACGCGCTCCGGTGGCAAAGGCTGCTGGCCGAGGCTGGCGTTGAGCGAGGGGAGCACGTAGCGCGTCAGGCACACGAGGGTGGAGACCGGGTTCCCGGGCAGACCGAACACCGCGGTCCCCGAAGGCCCGACGCCGAACCACAGGGGCTTCCCCGGCCGCTGCGCCACCTTGTGGAAGATCGCGTGCACGCCGAGCTCCTCGAGCACGGCGGGCACGAGGTCGAACCTGCCCATCGATACCCCGCCCGAGAGCACCAGCACGTCGTGAGTCTCGAGATGAAACCGGAGCCGCTCGCGCAGCTCGTCCCGGTCGTCCTGGATGTGATCGTCGGCCACCCGATCAAAGCCATGCTCACGCAGCGCGCTCACGATGGCGTAGGCATTCGAGCGACGCACCTGGTGAGCGAGCACGGGCTCCCCGGGCTCGATGAGCTCGTTGCCGGTGGAGATGACGGCGAGCATCGGCTGACTGCTCACGCGGATGCGGGCCATGCCGGCGGACGCGGCGATGGCGACCTCGGGCGAGCGCAGCCGCACACCCGCCGACAGCAGCAATGCTCCCTGGCGCGTGTCGCTGCCGCGGCGGTGCACGTTCTGCCAGGGCTCGGCGCGCGCGCCCGGCGCGAGCGAGGCCTGACCGCGCGAGAGCTCGAGCTCCTCGACCGGCACCACACAGTTGCAGCCGAGCGGCAGCACCGCGCCGGTCATGACCTCGATGCAGTCTTCGGGCCCGGCCAGCGTCAGGGGAGGATCGCCTGCGGCCTGCGTCGCCTGAACACGGAACGCACGGCTCCCGGCGCTCACCGTCTGACTGTCGAGGGCCACGCCGTCCATCGCCACACGGTCGAAGGGCGGCTGGTCGCGCTCGGCGTAGATGTTCTCGCGCAGCACCGCACGCGCAGCTTGCGCGAGCGGCAGCGACTCGATCGGCAGGCACTGCAGGTGCTGCCCGATCCTCAAGTCCGCCTCCGCCGGTGTGAGCACTCAGTTCTTCTGCCCGGCGGTCCTGGTCTTGAAGACCTTGACCTGCTCGTTGAAGCGGTCGGCGACGCTCTGCTCCTGATCGATCGCCGCGTTGTGCTTCTGCGCCTCGACGTGCTGCATGTCGGCCTTCTGCTCGGGCTTCAGCTTGTCCCCGCCCTTCGCGATGGCTCCTTCGAGCTCCTTGTCGATGCAGGCGACGTAGTCGTCGATCGCTTTCTGGTACGCCTTGACCGCCTTCTGTCCCGCGAGCATCTCCTCCAGGGTCGCGGTGGTGCCGTCCGGGAGCTTGTCGGGAGCCGCCGGATAGGGGCACTCGGCATGCACCGCTCCCGCCACGAGCGCCGCGCCGAACGCCACTGCAAACAGTACCTTCATAACTACACCCTGAGATTTTGTGATTCGGATCGCTATCTTACACGGCGCGCCGTGCCGCGCCGCAGGCCCCGGCGCAGCAAGGGCGGGCACAGGAAGCAACCCTGCGCGTGGTCGTTCACGACTCCGACCGCCTGCAGGAACGCGTACACGATGGTCGTGCCCACGAAGCGAAAGCCGCGTTTCCTCAGATCGCGGGACACGAGGTCGCTCAAGCGAGTGCGCGCCGCGCCCGCGCCCGCGCGCGGGCGGTTGACGACGGGTACGCCCGAGACGAACGCCCACAGGTAGCTGTCGAAGGAGCCGAACTCGCGCTGCACGGCGAGGAAGGCGCGGGCGTTGCTGACCGTCGAGTCGATCTTCAGCCGGTTACGCACGATGGCCGCGTCCTCGAGCAACGCCGCGCGGCGGCGCGCATCGAAGCGCGCCACCCGCCGCGGGTCGAAGCGGGCGAACGCACGGCGGTAGCCCGCGCGCTTGCGGAGGATCGTCGACCACGAGAGCCCCGCCTGGGCGCCCTCGAGCGTGAGCATCTCGAAGAGCCGCCGCTCGTCGTGCACCGGGCGGCCCCACTCCTCGTCGTGATAGCGGACGTAGTCCGGGTCGGCGCCGGCTGCCCAAGCGCAGCGGCGCTTGCGGGCGCCGGCAGCGGTGCGCGTGCTCAAGGCTCAGGGCTCGATCAGAATCGGCGTGCCATCGGCCACGGCTCGCCAGACTTCATCGATGTCACGATCCGTCAGTGCGATGCAGCCGGCGGTCCAGTCGCGCGTGATACCGAACCGGCCGAGCGCTCCCCACCCGTTGCGCAGCCCGTGAACCATGATGAGCCCGCCCGGACTCGCTCCACGGCGGTAAGCGGCGGCCGCGTCCCGGGCGGACGGGTAGGAGACATGGAGCGCCCTGTGGAAGGAGCTGTTCGGGTTTCGATAGTCGATGATGTAACGGCCCTCGGGTGTGCGGCCGTCGCCCTCGCGCTCCTTGCGACCGACCGGATGGGGCCCGAGCGCCACGGAGTAGCTGCGAAGCAGCTGGCTCCCGCGGTAGAGCTCGAGTGTGCGGCTTGCCTTGTGCACGACGATGCGATCGGCGCGGACCCCGTCGGCGAGCCGCGGCCGCGGCCAATGCGCCCACAGCGGCACGCCGATGAGCGCGAGGAGAACGCCGGCGAGAATCGCGCGCCTCATGAGTCGATAGTTCCATCTTCCCACCGCGGGTTCAGACCACAGTAACAATCCACGGTTCTCCTAGCGGCCGTTTGGCCGGAAGGCACACGGCACTGCTGCCTCTCCAGCCTCAACTCGGTCGCGACAGTGCTGGCTCAAACCGTCACGCCGCTCAGGAAAGCAGAGCGGAGGGAGGATTCTCGATGAATTGCATTGCGGTTGCGTCCAGATGCGTGCTTGCTGCCGCCATGATGGCGATCTTTCAAGCCACGACATGGTCGGCTACCCCGCCGGCCAGGCAGAAAGATCCCGTGGCTCCGGTGGCCAACCCCTGTGCCCGCCTGACTGCGGGAAGCGTCGTCGAGAACCCACCGGCTCTCTTCAGCCGCGGCGGCGTGCTGTCGGTCGATTTCTCGTACCAGACGACGACGGATCTCGACGGTCGGTCGCTGTTCTGCTTCATGACACCCGACGGCCTCGAAAACCCGACGCTCCATGTGCAGCCGGGCGATCACCTGCAGATCAACATCACGAACAATACACCCGCAACGCCCGTCGAAATGCAGGTCAACCCGCCCCATTGCGGGGCGTCCGCCATCACCGATTCGTCGGTGAACCTCCACTTCCACGGGACCAACGTTTCCCCGACCTGCCATCAGGACGAGGTGCTCCATACCGTCATCAATTCAGGCGAGACCTTCGCCTATGACGTTCTCATCCCCAAGGATGAGCCGCCCGGTCTGTACTGGTACCACTCGCACATTCACATGTACGTCGAGCCGACCCTGCTCGGCGGAGCCTCCGGCGTCATCGTGGTCGAGGGGATTCAGAATCTCGTGCCCGCTCTCGCCGGGATGCCGCAACGGATCCTGGTGGTTCGCGACCAGGAGGTCCCCAATGCGCCCGAACCCGGCGCGAGCGTGCCTACCAACGACATCACGCTGAACCATATTCCCATCGCCTACCCGCAACTCACCCCGGCCATCATCCAGATCCCCTCCGGGGAGAGGCAATTCTGGCGCGTTTCCAACTCGAGCGCGTCGGAAATCCTCGACCTGCAGGTGCGATACGACGGCACTCCGCAGCCGCTGCAGATCGTCGCGCTGGACGGCGTGCCGACGGGATCACAGGACGGTACGCGCCAGGGCACCCCCACCCACGCGAAACACGTGCTGATCCCCACTGCGGGCCGCGCGGAATTCATCGTGCAGGGACCTACAGCCTCGGTCGGGACCGCCGCTCTGGTGACGCTGGCTGTCGACACCGGCCCCGATGGCGATTCTGACCCCGAGCGGACTCTGGCCACGATCCAAACGGCTTCGGCGCAAACGGCTTCCGCGCGAGCGCCATCGGCGCAACCCGCGTCGAGCGCCGCAGCGGACAATGCCGTACCGGCGCAGGCCGGGGCGCCGTGGAAACAGCGATTCGAGAAGCTTGCGGAGGCGCCGGTAACGGCGCAGCGCACGCTCTATTTCTCGGAAAACAACCCGCTCGGGCAGTTCTTCATCACAGTGGAGGGAGCGACGCCCAGGCTCTTCAACCCCAACGATCCTCCCAGCATCGTGACCACGCAAGGCGCGGTCGAGGACTGGACCATCGAGAATCGGACGCTGGAGAACCATGAGTTTCACACCCACCAGAATCACTTTCTGGTGCTCTCTCAAGACAACTTCGAGGTCAATGGCACGCGGGCGGACCACAGGATCGAGGGGCAATTTCTCGATACCGTGCAGGTCCCATATTGGGACGGCAACCCGACCCATCCGTTCCCGAGCGTCACGGTTCGCATGGATTTCCGGGCGCTCGACATCGGGGACTTCGTCTACCACTGTCACATCGCTGAGCACGAGGATAACGGCATGATGGCGATCATTCGGGTCATCCCCGCTCCGGCGGCGGCCACCTCGACGCCGACCGCCGGTCGGAGAACTGCCCGATAGGCCGCCGCCGCCAGCCGGCACGCCGAGCCAAACCCCGCCAGCCTGGACTCGTGCGGGGCGGTTCGGCGCGCCGGCGTCTCATCCGCAGCGTTCTCGCGAGTCGCGGCGCGGAACGGGATTCTTCCCGAGCCCAGCCGCTACGCTTGAACCCCCCGTCGCACCCGGCGGCACTCACGTACGCCCGAATCCCACAACCAACTCACGGGGTGCCAGTCATGCGTCAATTCATTGCGCCGCTCAAGGCAGCGGCACTCATCGGAATTGCTGCGGCGGCGACGATCGCGCGTGCCGCCGGAGACGAATCGGATCGCAACGCTTACGTGATCACTCCGCTCGTATCGAACCTGTCGGGCGCCGCCGCGCACCGGGATCCGGTGCTGCAAAACGCCTGGGGCATCGCCTTCAGCCCCGCAGGCAGTCCCTTCTGGGTCAATGACAATGTCACGGGCTGCTCGACTCTCTACACCGGTGACGGCACCAAGCTGGGGCTGCAGGTATCGATACCCTTGCCGGGAAACGTCGTGGCCCCCGGCTCCTGTCAGCCGGTTGATCCGAACAATCCGCCGAACCCCACTCCCGCCGCACCGACCGGGATCGTCTGGAATCCCTCCGCGGCGTTCCTGGTTCCCGGCACAAAGATACCCGCGGTGTTCATCTTCGCGACCGAGGACGGCACCCTCTCCGCCTGGGCTGGAGGGTTGAATCCGTCCAACAACGCGGTGCTCGCGGTCGACAACTCGGCGTCTCCGACGGCGGCAGCGGGGGCAGTCTACAAGGGCCTCGTGTTCGGCTTGAGCGCCAAGGGAGGATTCCTCTATGCGACCAACTTCCGGGCGGGGCGGATCGATGTCTTCGGTCCGCCGGGCGCAGACGGTCAGTTCACTGCGGTGACGACGGGCGGCGGATTCGTCGATGGCGGTCTGCCGGCTGGCTACGCCCCGTTTGGCATCGCAAACATCGATGGCGACCTGTTCGTGACTTACGCTAGGCAGGACGCTGCGAAACACGACGACGTCGCGGGACCGGGCCACGGCTTTGTGGACGTGTTCGACACCGACGGTCATCTGCTGCGCCGCTTTGCCAGTCGCGGGTCACTCAACTCCCCCTGGGGCGTGACGCGCGCATCGTTCGCATTCGGCCGCTTCAGCGGCAGGATCCTGATCGGGAACTTCGGCAATGGCAGAATCGGCGCGTTCAACAACGACGGTACGTTCGCCGGGGAGCTCGAGGACGCCGACGGCAACCCGTTGGCCATCGACGGCCTCTGGACGCTGACTCTCGGGGGCGGCCGCGGATCGAGCTCGGACTCCCTGTACTATGCGGCAGGTCCCAACGACGAAGTGAACGGATCGTTCGGCACGATCGCGCCGGCGCCCGGCGAGTAACGCACCCGACCGCAGGCAGCGGCCGGTGAGCTTAGGCCCTGCCTGCGGCGGTGATCCGCGAAACGCGAAGGTGAAGGCCGCGCTCGCCCAGCCAGCGCGAAGGCGCGCCGCTCGAGCCAGCGGGGGTGAAAAACCCGCCGAACACGGTGCAATACCCGCCTTCGCAAATCGGTGGAAACCCCGATAGGCCCCTGCCCAAAATCGATGTTCACTGCTCTGGCAGTCGAACAAGACCAAGCCCGGCTCTACAAGGAGAGTATGTATACCGAGGCAGCCTTGCCGGAGAGCGAGCTACGAATGCGCGTACAGCAGCGCATCAAGGAAGGTCGCCTGCCGGTAGCGTTCGTTAGGTTGGTCAACGCCGGTGTCGGCGCCGGGGGGCACGCCTGTCCTGTGTGTGATCAACCGGTCAAGCGTGACAAAGTCGAGTACGACATCGACCCGCGCAACGCCAATCACCACTTGATCTTTCATTACCCGTGCTACTTGATCTGGCAGCGTGAATGTGCGCGGCGTCTTCGCGCGGGTGAACGCGCCGATCTCGGCGATCAACAGCGCTAGGCAGGAATACGCCGCCGCGACGACGAGGTAACTGCGGCGCGCAACCACGGGCGGCCGCCCGCAGATGCGGCACCCGCCTGATCCGACCGGCGGTGCCGCATCTGCGATTCGCGGGCTTTATCTTGGGGCTCAGTAGCCCAACCCAGAATCGTCCGAGCCGCAGGCGGTGATCTCATCCGGCGGCGTGCTCGGGCCGGTGTTCGAACGGTTCGGCTTGTGCAGCTCGATATGCCCGCCCGCCAGTACCCGCGTCGACACGATGACAGCGCTGATACCGGTAAAGGGCGGGCTGACACCGGTCAGCTTCAGTCCGAACTTGTCCACTCCCCTGCCATCGCCTGGGCTCGGATCGGAGTTGTCCTCCGTTCGAAGTTCACATGGCCGAAGAACCCGTCATGCTTGCATCCTCCGACCAAGCCGAAGTTCGCGTGATAACCGTTGTCCGTGATGACGAACCCGCCGCCGGTGGTGAAGTCGCACGGAAATGGAACGATATGGGCTTTCGCTACCCGAGTGCCGGTGAAAATCACGACCGAAGCCGTGAGACCCGCGACGAGAAGTGTCAACATCCACCGGGCGATGGTTCTGCGCTCCTTGCTCATGACCTTATCCCTTCAAACTAGGAAATTGACGCGTGGGCAGAGGCCAGTACCACATCGGCAATACCGTTGAGAGTGAGGTGAACAGCGTTCACCACAGCACTGCCGCTTGAGGAGATGGTCTGTTCGTTGAGGATTATCTGGCCGCCCGGGATCGCGATGAGCTGATTCGGACTTCCCGTCACGGCGACCGGCGTCCCATTGATTACCAGGTTGTCGATGTAGGCCCTGCCGACGCCCGCGCCTCCCAGCACTTGCGAGGCCTCTGCGACAAGCGAGCCAGCCGCAATCGTGACCCCGGCGAGGGTGAAACCGACGTTCCCCATCGAGGCCATGGAGTCAACCTGATCGGCATAGCTGTACGTGGCTGCGTTGGGGACTTCAGCGCTCAGCACGGACCGGATGCTCCCGCTCAGCTGACCCACATCGCTTTCGGCGTTCGTGCCCGAGATTCCGGTGCTGGCGAGGCTGCTCGAAGTCGCCGTTCCCAGCAGTCCCAGAAGCACGACCTGCGCAGCGCTGGCCTGTCCGCTGGCGGTACTGGCGGTAGTCTGCGCTTGCCCGGCCGTCGGCCATGACGACAAGCCCAAGCCCGCCAAAAACAGGGCACCCGCTATTGTTGCTGGGCGGTGGTGGTTCTTGCGATGCATACGCTTTTCCTCCTCCTTGGCTTTCCTCGTTCGTCTTCCTCGTGAGACTTACGCCGTCGTGTCTTGCGGCCGTGAGCGTGGCCTACGGTTCAGATCGGACAGCGCAACAATGAATCCCGCAGAGTGACGGCCCGCATAAATCCGGCAACTGTCGACCAGGTTGACTTGAAATGAGACCGAGACCTTAGTTCAGCAGAACACGTGGCCCAGCACCGGCGGTGGTAGCGACCTTCTACGTGCCGGGCATGCGTTATCAGTCCACAGGAGACACTCTGAGTATCGCCACTATATTTTTCACCAGTGTGTCGTGTGGTAGATCCATCTGGACTATCACATCCAGGGCGGGCGATGAGTCCGCGCGCCCTTCGGCGGCGGTGTGCAGAGGGGGGCACGATGAAAACTCACAGGTTGACGGGCGGTGGGGGCGTCCGGCTTCACGTGGTGGAGACGAGAAATCCGCAGGGTCGCCCGATTGTATTCATCCACGGCGCCTCACAGTGCTGGCTCCAGTGGAGCCGCCAGATGAACTCGGGCTTGGCTGCGGACCATCGATTGGTTGCGCTGGAAGGAGGATGCGCGCGTGATTCACTTCGTCAACGCCGACTTGATCGCCGGCGGTCTATCGCCGCTCAAACCGGAGCTTGCCGCCATCGCGGCAGCGCGCGTGGTCTTGCGGGAGATTGATCGCCTCGCCACGGCGCGAGAGGATTTTGCCTTTGAGACGACGCTCAGCGGACTGACCTACGTGCAGCGACTGAAAAAGTGGAAGCGCGCCGGCTACCGCATTGGACATCGTTTATCTTCGGCTCAGGGCAGGTGCCATTCTGGGACGGTAACCCGAGCCATCCCTTCTCGAGCGTCAAGGCGTGCGCGGACTTCCGGGGACTCGATGTCGGCGACTTCGTCTATCACTGCCACATCGCGGAGCACGAAGACCACGGCATGATGTCGATCATCCGCGTCGCACGTGACGGGTGGACTCTCCGGGGGCGTCGTAGCTCGGTGCAGCCTGCTCGGGCAACCACTGTTCCAGGGCACGATCGCGCCACAAGCACGCGCAGCCCGACCCGGCTGCATCAACCCGGTCCGTACGGCCAGGATCAGCGCAGGATGAGCACGGGAACATAACATAATAATGCGCAGGTACCATGCTGAGGTAATGCAGGGGTTTGCTTGACGCGTTGAGGCGTCGAGGCGAAGCGGACCTGCATGCCAACCGCGCGCCAGAAGAAGCGGCGCTCGCCGTTGACATAATTCAGAACGACGACGGCCGCACGCTGCCTAACTGCTAGAGCAGCTCATGCAGGACGCAAAGCAACCATTTTGGCGTGAGGTTTGGATTCAGGTAACGGCCGGCCTGATCGTTACAGCTGTCGCCGCATGGCGCTGGCAGAACATCAAGCCGTACCTCGCGACCGCGGGGGCACTCATCACAGCCGCCCGTTCGGCCGTCGCGTATTACCTGGCCGGCAGCGTGCACGTTCGTCGCTGGCTGCTGCTCGCGCTGCTCGGAGCCTGCGTCGCATTGCCTGCAATGATCATGCGATCTGTCTCCTGGTGGCATGCCAGGAGAAGTGAGCGAGAGCTCGCACTCGTTGTGCCGCACGACTTCAGCCCAACGGTCTTGCAGCGGGCTGTGATCGTCCTCATGCTCGAGAACTATCCGCACAGCATCAGCGCCGATGACGCAGCGCTCTCGATAATGGGCCGCATACCGGGCCAGCATGTGACGCGGGCTCAGGCCGAACTGGTGCTCGAGGAACTGTGCCGGGTCTATCTCATCGCGCCCGAGCGCAATGGCGGGTATCGACTGACCGGGGCGGGCCGTGACTGGACCCTGGCGAATCTGGACAAGCCCTGGACACCTTGAATGTGCGGCTGGGTGGGCAGGTGACGTGTGGCGATACGACCCGAACAGCAATTTTCGCGCGCCCGGAGAGATTGCTCGCGGGCTGCGCCCGCTCGTCCCTCGCTCACGCTCGGGACCGCCCGCGCGGAAGCCGCGCGTGCGTCCAACTTGGCTCGGGGACTCGCCAAGTTGTCGAACTCCCGCGCCGCCTGCGGCGGCGATCGGGAGTTCGAACCCGCCTGACCGCAGGACAGGCTCTCCGAACTCGGGCTGCCAGGTGATTTTCGCGCGCCCGGAGAGATTCGAACTCCCGACCCTCAGGTTCGAAGCCTGATGCTCTATCCAACTGAGCTACGGGCGCGGCGCGCGGATTCTACCCGGGACGCGGGGCAGATTCCCCTCCGGGCGCGGCTGCGCGCAGAATGCGCCGTGGATCGACCCGAGGGGTTGTCCCCATGAGCCTGTTTGATCTGTCGGGCAAGGTGGCCCTCATCACCGGCTCGAGCCGCGGCATCGGCAAGGCGATCGCGATGCAGATGGCGCTGCACGGGGCGCGGGTGGTCATCTCGAGCCGCAAGCTCGAGGGCTGCGAGGCGGCGGCCGCGGAGATCACGGCGGCGGGCGGCACGGCGTTCGCCCGCGCCTGTCACGTCGGGCACAAGCCCGAGCTCCAGGGGCTCGTCGACGCCACGGTCGCGAAATGGGGTCGCATCGACATCGTGGTGTGCAACGCGGGCGCGAACCCGCACTTCGGCCCGTCCGCGAGCCTCACGGACGAGGTGTTCGACAAGATCATGCACACCAACCTGCTGAGCAACGTGTGGCTCAGCAACATGACGCTGCCGGCGATGGCGCAGCGCAAGGACGGAGCCCTCATCGTCGTCTCCTCGGTCGGCGGCTTCGTCGGCAGCGCGATGCTCGGCGCCTACTGCCTCTCCAAGGCCGCCGACATGCAGCTCGCGCGCAATCTCGCGGTGGAATGGGGACCGCACAACATCCGCGTCAACTGCATCGCTCCGGGCATCATCCGCACCAGCTTCTCGCGGGCGCTGTGGGCGGATCCGGCTCGCGCCGCGGCCTTCGCGCGCGCCAATCCGCTGCGCCGCCTCGGCGATCCCGACGACGTCGCCGGGCTCGCGGTGCTGCTCGCCTCGCGCGCCGGCGCCTTCATCACCGGCCAGACGCTCATAGTCGACGGCGGCGGCCTGAGCGGCGGTGGTGAGCCCCTGACGTAGGCCGCCGCCGTCAGGTCACGCCTTCTGAGGAGCGCGTGATTTCGACGCGAGGTAGCCGATGGTGAGCAGCCCAAACCACACCGGCGCCACGTAGAGCGCCACCCGGTTGTCCGGATCGCGCCACAAAAGCGCGCTCACCGCAACGAGAAACGCGAGCACCGCCCAGTTGGCGAAGGGCGCGCCCGGCATGCGGAAGGGGGCCGCGGGCACGCGGCCGGCGAGCACTGCCCGGCGGTAGTTGAGATGTGATACCAGGATGATCCCCCAGGTCCAGAACGTCCCGACCAGGGCCACGCTCGTGACCCAGATGAACACACGCTCGGGAACCATGTAGTTCAGGGCTACCCCGAGCAGCATCACGGCGGCCGAGGCGTGGATGCCGGCGGCCGGCACGTGCCGCGGGCTCAGGCGCGCGAAGGGGCGCGGTCCGTGGCCGCGCTGGGCGAGCGACCAGAGCATCCGGCCGGTGCTGAAGAGGCCGCTGTTGCAGGAGGAGCTGGCGGCGGTGATTACGACGAGATTGATGAGGCCCGCGGCCGCCGGAACGCGCAGCTTCTCGAACACGAACACGAAGGGACTCACGCTCGGGCTGAGCTCGTTCCACGGCACCAGCGCCATGATTACGATGAGTGCGCCGATGTAGAAGATGAGGATGCGCAGGATGATGCCGTTGGTCGCCCGCGGCAGCACTACCTTGGGATCCTCCGCCTCGCCCGCGGTGACGCCGATCAGCTCCACGCCCACGTAGGCGAACATCACGATCTGCATGGTGAGCAGCATCCCGCCGACGCCGTAGGGCAGGAAGCCGCCGTGCGACCAGAGGTTGCTGAAGCTCGCGCCGGCGCCGAGATCCCCGACGTGGAACACGAGCACCACCAGGCCGCAGACGATCAGCGCGACGATGGTGACTACCTTGATGAGCGCGAACCAGAACTCGAGCTCGCCGAACATGCGTACCGCGAGCAGGTTCGAGCCGTAAAGTGCGAGCAGCGCGACGAGCGCGGGCAGCCACTGCGGCACGGCGGGCAGCCACCAGCGCACGTAGACGCCGATGGCGGTGAGCTCGGCCATCGCCGTCGCGATCCACGCGAACCAGTAGGACCAGCCGGTCACGAAACCCGCGAACGGGCCGCAGAACTCGTCGGCATAGGTGGCGAAGGAGCCGGCCACCGGGCGGTAGGTGAGGAGCTCACCGAGAGCTCGCATGATGAAGAAGATGGCGATGCCCCCGAGCGCATAGGCGAGCACGAGGGCGGGACCGGCGTTGTGGATCGCCCTGGCGGAGCCGAGGAACAGCCCGACGCCGATCGTTCCGCCGATCGCGATGAGTTGGATGTGCCGGCTGCGAAGCCGGCGCGAGAGATCGGACCCTGGTTGCGACATGAATATTCCCCTGTGAGTCTCAAGGCGGCGGCGGCGGCGGCCCGAGCAGCGCGTACCGCCGCCCCTGCGGCAACTCGTAGCGTCGCACGAGCGCGGCGGCGCCGGATGCCGTGAGGCTCCCGGCGACGCCGTCGCTCTCGGGAGGCGGCGCATGGAAGTGCTCGAGGTAGCGCGTGAGAGCGCCACGGGCGTGGCCGGGAACGAGGATCAGCACCCGCGCCTCGCGCCCCTGGTCGCTGAACCAGCGGGTCACGATGGCGCGCGAAGCGTCGTGATCAGATGTCAGGATGGTGAATCGCGTGTCGAGCCCGTGATCGAGCACGGCGATCGTCGTCTCGTCCGGATCGAGCAGCGCGAGCGGCGCTCGCGCGCAGTCGGCGTGGATGCGCCGGGCGAGCCCGGGCAGATCCTGCCAGCGGTCGAGCACCGGCAGCAGCGCGAGTGCGCTGAAGCTCACCGCCGCCGCGTACGCGGTATAGCTCCAGAGGAGGCTGCGCTTGAGATCGCCGCGCTGCTGCGCCGCGCGAGCGAGCAGCAGTGCCGCGATCGCCGGAATACCGGCGCCGAGTGCCGCCGCGAGGCACGCGAGCGGCGGACCCGCGCCCGAGAGGATCAGGAGGGCGAGCGCGGCGAGCAGCACGCCGGCGAGCGCCGCGACCAGAACGCGCGTGCCGGTCACGGCGAGCCGGTCGAGCCGGGTGGGCGCGCGCTCGGCCTCGCGGCTCCACAGGCCTGCGAGCGCGGCGAGCCCGAGGATCGCCGGCGCGGCGTAAATGTCGCGCGCGGTCGCGGCCAACGACAGCACGGCAAGGAAGGGCAGGCTCGCACCGAGCGCGAAGCGCCACGCCGTGCCTGCGGCATCGGGCTCGCGCACGCGCCGCCAGGCGTGTACGAGCGCCGCCGCCACGACCGGCGTCCACGGCAGCAGGTAGAACGGAAGCTCGAAGAGATACTTGCCGGGTGCGTTGCGATGTCCGAGGGTGTAGTCGAGGGCGGCGGGGGAGTCGATGCGGGTGAAGCGTCCCACGACGTTGTTCCAGAAGAGCGCCCGGAGAGCGTCCGCGCCGTGCTCGCTGCGCGCGACCGCGAGAACCCACGGGCCGATGATCAGCCCCTGGAGCGTGAGGCCTGCATACAGCTCCCAGCGGCGCAGCTCCGACCAGCGCCGCTCCCACACGATGAGAGTGAGGAGCGCCAGGGCCGGCACCAGCCATCCGGGCGCGCTCTTCGCCATGAATCCGACCGCGGCTCCGAGGTGCATCAGAGTGTAGCCGGCCGCCTTCGCCGGCCCGGGCGGTGCGCGAGTCCCTCGCCAGGCGCCCAGCAGCGCGAGCGCGTTGCCGGCGAGGAGGCAGGCGTCGGGGGCGAGCCACACGCCGACCCGAAACGCGGTCAGGGCGCTCGCCGCGACGAGCGCCGCGATCAGCGCCGCGACGGCCCCCGTGTCCATGGCGAGCGCGAGCGCCCCCACGGCGACTGCCGTGACCGCCGCGTACAAGAGGTTCGGGGCGCGTTCCGCCGCGGCCGAATCGCCGAACAGCGAGATCGCGGCCCCCGACATCCAGTAAGAGAGCGGCGGCTTCTCGAGAAAGGGTGTGCCGGCGAGCTGCGGCAGGGTGCGATCGCTCTGGCGGCTCATGCGCCAGGCGATGTCGGCCTCGCGCGGCTCGTCAGGGGTCCACAGCCCGCGGCCGAACATGCCCGTAACCCACAGCGGCGCCAGTGCCAACACGATGAGCACGGCCACCGAACGCGCGGATGGATGCGGCGCAGAATCCAACAGCCCACCTCACGGGGCGACCCCCGCAGGCGGGCATTATGCGGACCTTCGGGCTATAGGGAGTAGCGCACGAGCACGCGCACGCTGCGCGCGTGCTCGGCCGACCAGTGCGTGAACACCTGGCAGACCTGCTGTGTGGCGCCCTCGGGCGTGCTCTGCGAATATTTCTCCGCAAAGCGCGCCTGGCCGGATTCCTGCCCCGGCACGAAGCGGTTCGCGCTCCACGGGGCATCGCTGTCGGCGAGTCGGCTGAAGAGCTGGACCTCGGTGACCTTGGCGCTGCCCGGGATGGTGGCACACAAGGTGATGGGGCTCGCTTCGGCTTCGGTGCACGCGCGGCCCGCCTCCGCGGATGCGCCGGGAGGCGAGGCGGTGCCGGGCGCATTGATCACCAGCGCCGGCCGGCACGCGGCCACGGTCGCCGCGACGACCACACCGTCGGCGCCGATCTGACGCAGCACCGCGTTCTCGATCTCGGCCCGGGCTCCCGCGCGGGTGAGCTCGAGCTGACTCGCGGTGCGGCTGATCTCCGCCACGCGCGCCTGCAGCTCCTGCTGGAGTGTCTTCTGGGCGAGCCGCTCGCCCGAGTTGAGCCACTGCGAGAGCGCGAAGCCCGCCACGGCCGCAGCGCCCACCACGATGAGCAGCAGGATCGTCTGCACGCGGTTCTTGCGGCGGCTGGCCGATTGCCCACGGGCGGCCTCCCTGAGCAGGGCGGAACGCAGCTGCAGCAACGAGGCCGACAGCGTCGCGGTGCCCGCGATGATGGCGGCAAGCACGGAATCGGACATGGGGATCGACATCACTTAAAGCTCCCGGCGGCAACGCTACCACGGTCGCCCGCCGAGGCGCGGCGCGAGGGCGGAAAATCGCGATACTGGTCACAGGCGGCGCTGTTGCCTCAGTGCGACGCGAGCGCGGATGCGCGCGGGAGGCTCTCGAGCCAGCCCTCGAGGGGACGGGTGTCCTGCCCGAGCAGCTGCAATCCGAGCTTGGTCCGTCGCCACAGGATGTCCTCGGCCGTGCGCGCGAACTCCTCGCGGGTGAGGTACTCGACCTCGCGCTCGTAGAGCTGCGGCAACAGCTCCCGCCCGAGATCGGCGAGCGAGCCGGGGGGGCCGAGCACGCGCTCGAGAAGGGAACCATAGGCGTGCGCGCAGCGCAGCCGCAGCCGGGCGGGGAGGTAGGGGTAGCGCCGCTCGACCGTGCGCAGGAACACGGCGAAGCTGCCCCGCGGCAGCTCGCCCCCCGGGAGCCTGGCGCCCGACGTCCAGGGTGAGCCGCCGGCGCCGAGAGCGGCGACGAGACGGTTCACCGCCTCTTCCGCGAGGCGCCGATAGGTGGTGATCTTGCCGCCGAACACGGACAGGAGCGGCGCCGGCTCGCGCTCGAGCTCGAGGGCGTATTCGCGCGTGACGCTCATCGGATCGCGCGACTCATCGGCAAGGAGCGGGCGGACGCCGGCGTAGCTCCACACGACGTCCGCGGGCGCGATCGGCTGGCGGAAGTAGCGGTTGGCGAGCGTGCACAGGTAGGTCACTTCCGCGGGGTCGGCCGCGACTGCGGCCGGATCGCCGCGGAAATCCACATCCGTTGTGCCGAGGAGCGTGAAGTCGCGCTGGTAGGGAATCGCAAACACGACACGCCGGTCCTCGTTCTGGAAGATGTAGGCGAAGCGATGCGTGAAGAGGCGCGGCACGACGATGTGGCTGCCCTTGACGAGGCGTGTCTGATGCGCCGCCCGGATCGGGGTGCATGCGGCGACGAAGCGGCTCACCCAGGGACCTGTGGCGTTCACCACCGCGCGCGCCCGGACGAGCCGCTGATCGTCTCCCGCCGCGAGCGTCGCGCTCCAGATGCCGCCCTCAACGGTCAGCCGCTCGCAACGGGTGCGCGTGAGGATCGTGGCGCCGCGCGAGCGCGCATCGAGCGCGTTCAGCACCACGAGCCGCGCGTCGTCGGTCTGCACGTCGGAATACACGAAGCCGCGCCGGTAGCTCTCCTTGAGAGGCTCGCCCGCGATATGCCGGCGCAGGTCGATGGAGGAGGAGGCCGCCAGGCGGGTGCGCCGGGCCAGGTGGTCGTAGAGAAAGAGCCCCGCGCGGATCATCCATGCCGGTCGCAGATGCGCGGCGTGCGGCATGATGAAGTGCAGCGGACGCATGACGTGCGGGGCGGCGTCGAGCAGTACCTCGCGCTCCTCCAGCGCCTTGCGCACCAGCGCGAAGTGATACTCCTCCAGGTAGCGCAGGCCGCCGTGGATCAGCTTGGTGCTGGCGGAGGAGGTGTGCGCGGCCAGATCGTCCTGCTCGCAGAGCAGCACCGCGAGGCCCCGCCCGGACGCGTCGCGCGCGATGCCGGTGCCGTTGATTCCCCCGCCCACGACCAGCAGGTCGTAGGTCGGCGCCGCCCGCTCGCTCACGCCCGGCGCGCTCGCTGGCCGTAGTAATCCGGATAGTCCTCGGAGAGGCCCTTGAAGCGGCGATGAATCCACAAGTACTGCTCGGGCGCGACGCGCACCTGTGCCTCGATCATATGGTTGAAGCGCGCGGTGTCGGTCACCGGGCAGTCACTCGGGAAGTTCTCGAGCGGCGGATGGATGGTCGCCCTGTAGCCCTGCGCTCCAGGGAGTCGCTGCAGGAAATACGGCAGCACCGTGGCCCCGGTCATCCGTGCGAGGCGGGGAGTGAGGGTGTTGGTGGCAGCCGGGATGCCGAAGAGCGGCACCATCTGGGCGCCTTTCTTGCGATAGCTCTGGTCGGGGGCGTACCACACGCACTCGTTGTTCTTCAGCGCCGCGATGAACGCGCGGATGTCATCCTTCGGGATCCCCTGGCCGCCGTGCGCGCAGCGGAAGCGGCTCAAGGCGTAGGCCAGCACTTCGTTGCGCGTCGGCCGATAGAGGAATCGCACCGGGGCCACCGATGCCAGCGCGCGGCCCGCCATTTCCATGGGGGTAAAGTGGGCGGTGAGGAGGATGACGCCCTGGCCGCGTGCCACGGCCGCCCGCAGATGCTCGGCGCCCTCGACGCGCACCATGCGGGCGATGCGCGCAGGCGGGCTCCACCAGGCGAGCGGGATCTCGAGCAGCGCGATGCCGAGGCTTACGAAGTGCGCATCGAGCAGCCGCTCGCGCGCCGCGGGGGAGAGCTCCGGGAAACACAGCTCGAGGTTGCGCCGTGCGGTTCTGACGAATCCGATCGGCAGGCGGCGCAGGAGCTTCCCCAGCAGCCCCCCAAGGGACACGATCCACCGGAATGGCAGCAGCGCCACCAAACGAAGCAACCCCAGCCCGGCCCACGTGAGCCAGTAGCGGGGCGCGAGCAGCCGCAGTCGCATTGCACCCCCTGTAGGTCCGCGCGCGCGAAGAATAACCCATCCGAGCACGGCAACTGTGATCCAATTCCCCGGATGAGCCGTTCCGCCACGCGATATCTCGAGGTGCGCCTCGAGCACGTGAGCCTGCACCGCGCCGGTCGAAGCGTCCTGAAGGACATCAGCTGGACCATCCGGCCCGGGGAACGCTGGGTGTTGGCGGGCGCCAACGGGGCCGGAAAGACGCAACTGCTGAAGCTCGTCGCGGGCGCTGTCTGGCCCACGCCTTCGACGCGCGCGATCCGCCACTACCTCCTCGGCCGCGAGCGCAGCAGCACCCCCGCCGAGGTGAAGGAGGAGATCGCCTATCTCGGGGCCGAGCGCCAGGACAAGTACCAACGCTACGGCTGGAACATGGCGGTCGAGCGTATCGTTGGGACCGGCTTGTATCGAACCGATATTCCGCTCGATGCGCTCACCGCATCGGACCGGGGGCGGATCGGTAAGGCGCTCGGGCGGCTCGCGGTCTCTCAGCTTGCGGCGCGCCGCTTCCTTTCGCTGTCGTACGGGGAGCGCCGGGTGGTGCTGCTGGCGCGCGCGCTCCTGTCACGCCCGCGCCTGCTGCTGCTCGATGAGGTGCTCAACGGGCTGGATGAGATCAATCGCGCCCGCCTCGAGCGCTGGCTCGAGCGGCAGAAGGGGCCGCTGCCCTGGGTCCTCGCCACGCACCGGCTGGAAGACGTGCCCCCGAGTGCGACTCACGCACTGGTGCTCGACGGTGGACGAATCGTGTACGCGGGTGCGCGGCGTGCGGCCCCGCTTTCCGAGTGGCTCGAGGCGCCGCACCGGCGCGCGGCGCTCCCTAAGCGCTCGCGCGGTGCGCAACGCCGCAGCGGGCGCACTCTGGTCCGCCTGGATCAGGCGCGGGTGTATCTCGAGGGCAGCCGCGTCCTCGAGGGGGTCTCGCTCACGGTGGAGGAGGTCGTACAGTCCGGGCGCTACGCGAGCCTCGGACTCAACGAGCCGCCAACCGCGGCCGATCGCGCGGCTGCGCACCGCGCGCTCGCCGCGCTCGGGCTCACCCCGCTCGCCAGGCGCGCGCTCGGCGAGCTGTCCAACCGCGGCCGATCGCGCGGCTGCGCACCGCGCGCTCGCGGCGCTCGGGCTCACCCCGCTCGCCAGGCGCGCGCTCGGCGAGCTGTCCTACGGACAGGCGCGACGCGTACTGTTCGCGCGCGCTCTGGTGCGGGCTCCCCGGCTGCTGCTGCTCGATGAGCCCTTTGCCGGAGGAAGCGCGCGGTGAGGGCGCACTTTCTGCGCTCGAGGCCGGCGTTGACGGCGGCGCTGCTCTTCGCGGGGGCGATCGCCGCCGGGGCGCTCCTCTGGCTCGGCCATCGGGCGTTGGGTGAGCGGCCGCGCGAGCGGGTCGTAGGCGGCAACGAGCCCCCGGCGCCGCGGGTCGCCCCCGAGCTCGAGTCGCTCGATGTGCGCGCCCTCGAGGAGGCCGCACATTACGCGAGCCTGCACGACTCGCAGGCGCTGATTGTCAGCCGTCACGATCACATCGTGTTCGAGCGCTACTGGCACGGCAGCGGCTTCGATACCCTCTGCGATGCGCAGTCCTTCACCCCGTTGCTCGCCGCGCTCGCCACCGGGGTGGCGATCTCGCATCGCCGGATCGGCTGGCCGGACGAGCCGATCGGCGCGCTGATCGCCGAGTGGAGAGATGACCCGCGCGGCGCCATCACGGTGCGCAACCTCCTTGAGAGCTCGAGCGGAGCGCAGCGCCTCGCCCTGATCCTCGAGCGCGCCACGCGCGAGCGCTACGCGAGCTATCTGTCCGAGGCGCTCTGGCGGCGAATCGGGGCGGGGGACGCCTGGCTCGAGGTCGACCGTCCCGGAGGGACGGCGCGAGCGGACTGCTGCCTGCTCGCCCGGCAGGGCGACTGGATCCGCATCGGGCAGCTGCTGCTGCGCGATGGCAACTACCGCGGCGATGAGGTGATTCGGCCCGGCTGGGTGGCGTTGCTGCGCACGCCCAACCGCGCCGACCCGCGCTTTGGCGCGTATCTGCGGCTCGGCGGGCCGGTCACGCCCGGTGGCGGGGGGTACGCCGCGCGTGACCTCTACGCGGTCTCCGGCGAGGGCGGAAATCGGCTTTGGCTCGTGCCCTCGCTCGAGATCGCGATCCTCCGGACCGCCGCCGCGGTCGATGCCGGGTGGGACGAGACGCGGATCCCCAACCTCATCATTCGCGGGGTACGCGATTTTCTCCCGCCGCCCGCGCCCGCCCGCGTCGACGTGTCGGCGCTCGTTCCGGGCCACCAGCCCTGAAGGCGTTGGACCGTGCGCCGACGGCTGGCCGCGCTCTTCGGCTTCTGCGTCATCGATATGCTCGGGTTCGGCATCCTGATTCCGCTGGTGCCGTACATGGCCGACCGCTTCGGCGTCCCGCCGCAGCTCATCACGCCGATCCTCGGCAGCTATTCGCTGTGCCAGCTGCTCGCCGCGCCGCTCTGGGGGCGTCTGAGTGATCGCTACGGACGGCGGCCCATCCTCATGAGCAGCCTCGCCGGCGCCTGCGTCTCGTACCTGCTGCTCGGCGGCGCGCGCAACGTCGGGTGGCTGCTCGCCTCGCGAATTCTGGCGGGTCTCATGGCCGGCAACATCGCCGCGGCCTTCGCCTACGCTTCCGATGTGAGTCCGCCGGAGAAGCGCGCCGCGACGCTCGGACTCATCGGGGCGGCCATCGGCGTCGGCTTCACTATCGGCCCGCCGCTCGGGGGCGTGCTCTCGGGGAAGGATCCCGCGCGCGCGGACTTCCTCGCGCCCGCGTTGGTTTCCGCGCTCTTGAGCGTGCTCGCGATCCTGCTGGTGAGATTTGCGCTGCCCGAGAGTCACACGGCCGAGCATCGCCGGCTGCATGCCGGTGAGCCGCGACGCGGGGCGCTCCGGCTGCTGCGCGAGCGGCCCGCGCTCGCCACGCTCGCCGCCGCGACCCTCCTCGTGACCTACTCGCAGTCGATCCTCGAGTCGATCTTCGCCATCTTCGCGATGCACCGCTACGGTTTCGGACCGCGCATGGTCGGTCTGCTGCTTTTTGCCGCGGCACTGCCGGCGCTCGTGATGCAGGGCGGGGCGGTGCGCATCCTCGCTCCGCGCCTCGGCGAGGCGCGCCTCGCGATGTGCGGGGTGTTCGTCTACGTCGCAGGCCTCG
>WNGC01002137.1_pt1 | contig 23719 bp, 18 predicted proteins | sample 5400051 | NCBI WGS metagenome assembly WNGC01 (sample SAMN13153368, study PRJNA577476) | soil metagenome | isolation source: 20 cm soil or saprolite under grassland replicate 2 | place: USA:California | collected 2016-06-15
TGGGAGAAGCAGACGCGCTACACCACCGAGATCATCGCGCGCGAAGTGCTCCTGTTGTCGTCGCGGGGTGGGGGAGGGGGAGGCGGGGGAGGCGGGGAGGGCTCGGGCGATTTCGCGCGGGCCAAAGCCACCGCCAAGGTGGCGCCCGAGGCGGGGGGCAAGGCGGAATCGCTCGACGCGTTCCCGGAGGCCCTTGATGAGGAGGACGACGATCTGCCGTTCTGACCGAGCAGCCCTGCTCGCCCTTGTGGCAGGGCTGCTCGCGGGGCCGGCGCCGCTGCTCGTGGCGCAGGACACCACGCAGGCTCGGCCGGACACAACGCAGCCGGCGCCGGACACGTCGCAAGCGGCGCCCGCGCCGGCCCCGGCGGGGCAACTCCCCGCGACTCACGTCGTCACCCAGGGCGAGACCCTCTGGTCCATCGCTCAGCTTTACTTCAACGATCCGCTGCTCTGGCCCGAGATCTATCGTCTCAATACCGCGCTCATCGACGACCCGCACTGGATCTATCCCGGTGAAGAGCTGAATCTCGCGGGCGCGGTGAGCGTGGCCCAGGCGCCCGACACCACGCTCGTCGCCGCGCCTCAGCAGCCCGGCGCCGACACGGTCCATGCGCAGCCCACGCCCACGGCCGACACCGTGGCGGTCGCCGACACGACCACGGTGGTCGACACCACGGTGGCGGCACCCGAGCCGCCTCCGGGGCCCACCCTGACCTACCAGACCATCTTCGATCGGCGCCGCACGCCCGCTCAAGAGATGCGGGACGAGCTGCGGGCATACGCGAACCAGCCGTATCGGCCGCTGCGGAGGGGGGAGTTCTACTCGGCTGGATTCCTCACGGAGCAGGAGCGGCTTCCCTACGGCCGGGTGCTGGGCAATACGGCCACCCCCGCGATTCCGCGCCTGACCGAGCGCTCCTCGGCTATTACGTTCGATCAGATCGCCATCCAGGCGCCCCGGAACGCCTCGTACCACGTGGGTGACTCGCTGCTGATTGTGCGCGTGGATCGCGACATCGCCGGCTGGGGAAGCGTCATCGTGCCGGTGGGCGTGGCGCGTGTGACCGAGCCCCAGCGGCGGCAGGTGTTGGCGGACGTGGTGATGCAGTTCGGTCGCATCCACGAGGGCCATCTGGCGCTGCCGCTCGAGCCGTTCAAGGACGCGGGCCAGGTGCGTCCCACCCCGGTCGAGGGAGGGCTCGAGGGCACCGTAATCGCCGAGCGGGATCTCCACGTGCTCACCGGTCCCCAGCACATCATCTTCATCAATCGCGGGCGGGCGGACGGCGTGAGCCCCGGCGACGTGTTCGAGGCGTTCAAGCCGGCGTCCGGGTTGCCCGGCACCTCGTCGGAGCAGGTGCAGGTGGTGGTCGAGATCGTGCACACGCGAGACCATTCGTCGTCGGGACTGATCCTCAATATCGAGCACGCCAACCTCGTTCCGGGCATGCCGGTGCGGCTCATCCGGAAGATGCCGTCCTGATTCGCCGGTCCCCGCATCCTGCGGGGCCGGTGTTCATGGCTCGTGGTCCTCACTTCTCATTTCGTCGCCCTGGGCCTGTATGCCGTGGCCACGGTGTTGGTGCTGGCGCCCTTCGCCGGGCTGCGACCCGCGCCTCGCGCTCTGCTCTTGGGGGTGCCGCTGGCGGGCATCGCGGCGCACGCGCTCGGCGTGGCGCGGCTCACGCCGTTCATGGGCGTCGCCCCGACGCTGTCCATGCTCGCGCTGTTCCTCGCGCTGTTCCAGGTGGCGAGTGAGGCGGCGTTTCGGGCGTCCGCCGTCGGCGTCTTCACGGGGCCGCTCGCCACGGGACTCATCGGGCTGGCCCTGCTCATCGGTCTGGCGCCGGAGGCGCGCCCGGTGGTGGGGCGCAGCCCGTGGTCGATTCTGCACATCACCATCAGCATCCTGGGCCTCGCCATGCTGGCGCTCGCGTTCATCGCGGCGGCGCTGTACCTGCTGCAGTTCCGCGAGCTGAAGGCGAAGCGGTTCGGCCAGGTCTTCCGGCTGTTCCCCCCCCTGGAGCGGCTGGACCAGCTGAACCATCTATCTTTGGTGGTGGGCTTTCCCACGGTGACCCTGGGCGTGCTGCTGGGATTCGGTGTGCAGTACGCGGGCGGTGTGCCGGTGGATGCCGCGCAGGTCGTGTGGGGGATGCTCATGTGGCTCGTGCTCGGATGGACGGTGGGAGTGCGCCTAGTGCGGCACTGGGCGGGTCGGCGCGCGGCGTTCGCGAGCATCGCGAGCTTCGCGGCGGTGCTGCTCGTGTATCTCGCGCTCAAGCTCACGGCCCCCGGGACCGAGCGGTTCCTCTGAGCGACGGCGTCATGAGCATCACGGTCCTGGGCGTGAATCACCGTACGGCACCCCTCGAGGTGCGCGAGCGCTTCGCCCACACGGCGGGCGAGGTGCCCCGCTCGCTCGAGCGGGTGCTGGCGGCCGGAGCGCGGGGCGGTGTCCTGCTCTCGACGTGCAACCGCACCGAGTTCTACCTGGCCGAGCCCGACGACGCCGTCGCCGCAGCGGTATGGGCGCTCCTCTCGGAGCGCCTGGGGGAGGGCGTCGGGCGCAGCGCCGGCGAGTACGGCTACGTCCAGCGCGACCGGGACGCGGTGCGGCACCTGTACCGCGTTTCGGCGGGTCTCGATTCGATGATCCTCGGTGAGCCGCAGATTCAGGGGCAGGTGCGCGACGCCTGGGACGTCTCCAAGCCGCTGGCGGGACCGGTGTTGCACCGTCTGTTTCAGTCCGCGCTGCTGGTGGGCGCGCGCGTGCGCAGTGAGACCGGCCTCGCCACCGGCGCCGCGTCGGCCCCGTCCGCGGCGGTCGCCGTGGCCGGCAAGATCTTCACGCAGCTCGCAGGTCGCTCGGCGCTGATTCTGGGTGCCGGTGACATCGCCGAGCTGGCCGCCACATGCCTCGTGGAAGAGCTCGGTGCCCGGGCGCTCACGCTCGACGAAGCGTGGGACCGATTCAGCGACTGCGACATCGTCCTGTGCTCGACGGCGGCGCCGCATGCGGTCGTCACCTGGGACCGTGTGGCACCGGCCATCGGGCGGCGCGGCGGACGGCCGCTGTGCATTCTCGATCTCGCCGTGCCGCGCGACGTGGAGCCGGCCGTCGCCCAGCTCGAGAACGTGTTCCTGTACGATCTCGACGACCTCCAGGCCGTGGCGGCGCAGGCGGCGGCCGAGCGGCGGAGCGACATCCCCGCGGCCGAGCGGATCGTGAGCGAAGAGGTCGAGCGCTTCTGGGGGTGGTACGGCGGACTGGTGGTGGTGCCCGTGCTGCGGGAGTTTCGTGAGCGGATGGAGGCCGTGCGCGCGGCCGAGCTCGAGCGCACGCTGCGCCGTCTCAGCCACCTGAGCCCAGAGGATCGCGCCCAGATCGAGTACTTCAGCCAAGCGCTGCTCAACAAGTTCCTCCACCAACCCACCGTCGCCTTGAAAGCAGCCGCGCGGGCCGGCCGGGGCTACGGGCTGCTCGACGCCCTGAAGCGACTGTTCGGTCTGGAGCGGCGGGATGGGACATAGGGTCTTGGTCACGGGAGGGGCGGGGTACATCGGCAGCGTCGTGGTGGAGCAGCTCCTCGCCCGAGGACACGTCCCGGTGGTGCTGGACGACCTGAGCACGGGGCACCGTGCGGCGGTGGCGTCCGGGGTCGAGTTCGTGCAGGGCAACGTGGGGGACCGGCGCGTGCTCGAGGACGTGTTCCACCGTCACGGCGTCGATGCGCTCATGCATTTCGCCGCGTTCGCGTTGGTGGCGGAGTCGGTGGCGCACCCCGCCAAGTACCATGCGAACAACGTCGTCGCGGGCCGTGCGCTGCTCGACGCCACGGTGGCCGCGGGTGTGCGACGGGTGATCTTCTCGTCGTCGTGTACGATCTACGGCCACCGGGGGGCGGAGCCGATCGCCGAGGACACGCCGGCGGCACCGGTCAATCCGTACGGCGAGACCAAAGTGGAGTTCGAGCGCATGCTGACTGCCGCGGCGCGGACGCACGACCTCGTCTCGGTCAGTCTCCGCTACTTCAACGCGGCGGGCGCCTCGGAGCGCTGCGGCGAAGATCACGAACCAGAGACGCACCTTATCCCCAACGTGCTGCGGGTGGCGCAAGGCCGGGCGCCCGCGCTCGAGGTATACGGCACCGACTACCCGACTCCCGACGGCACCGCCGTGCGCGACTACATCCACGTGCTCGACCTCGCCGACGCGCACATCCGGGCGCTCGACGCGGAGCTGGACGGCGCCGTGGCGGTCAACCTGGGGACGGGCACCGGAAGTTCCGTGCTGGCCGTGGCGGACGCGGCCCGCCACGTGACCGGTGACGCCATCAAGACGGTCGCGCGGCCGCGCCGGCCGGGAGATCCGCCGTTCCTGGTGGCGGCGCGAGGCCGCGCCGAGCGGCTACTGGGATGGCGGCCGAGCCACTCGAGTCTGGAAGAGATCATCGCGAGCGCGTGGGCGTGGCACCGAGCGCACCCGCTCGGGTACGGGAACTGAGGAGGGTTGACAGCGTGCTGCTGCTACAGGTGGGCCGGGCGGTTCCGACGACGCCGTGGGAGCTGGTGCTCACGTCCAGTCGCGAGACGAAGTTCGTGCTCGCGATCCTCGTCGTCTTCTCGATCGTCTCCTGGTATCTCATCTTCCTCAAGTGGTGGCAGTTCCGCCGCATGCGCCGCCATGCCGACCGGTTCATGGCCGAGATCGCGCGTGCCCCGCGGCTCGACGACGCCTACCACGCGGCCATGCGGCTTCCTTCCTCGCCCTACAACCGCCTGCTGCGCGAGGGTATCCACTTCTTCTCCGAGCTCAAGCCCGGCGGCTTGAAGGAGAACGGGCCCGCGGTGGCCACTCAGGCCGCCCTGACGACGACCCAGCTCGAAGCGCTCCGCATGGTGCTGGCCAAGGAGGTCGCGGCCGAGCGCGACGCGGCGGCCCGATTCATCCCGTGGCTCGCCACGTTCGGATCGGTCAGCCCGTTGCTCGGCTTGCTCGGCACGGTGCTCGGCGTGATGGACGCGTTTATCGGCATCGCCGTGGGCGGGTCGGGCAACATCGGCGCCGTCGCGCCCGGCGTCGCCGAGGCACTCGTGACCACCGTCGCCGGACTGGCGGTCGCGGTCCCCTCGGTGATGGCGTACAACTTGTTCGTGAACCGCCTGGGGCTGTTCGCCGGGGAGCTCGAGGGCTTCGCCCAAGAGATCATCGGTACCATGGCGCGCGAAGGGAGGCTGTAAATGGCCGGCCTGGTGGGAGGGGGGGGCGGTCTGCGCGGACACGGCGAGCTGCCCTTGAACGCCGATATCAACGTCACGTCCCTGGTGGACGTCGCGTTCGTGCTGCTGATCATTTTCATGCTCACGGCGCCCATCATGCAGGGCGGCGTGGACGTCCGTCTGCCGCGCGCCCAAGCGCGCCCGCTCGAGCCCAAGTCGGGATTGGTCGTGACCCTGGACCGCGACGGGCACATCTTCCTGGACCAGGCGGCGCTCTCCTACGACGACTTCCGCGCCACCTTCCCGGCCTTCGTGCGAACCAAACGGCCGACTGGGGTGTACCTCCGGGCCGACGGTCGGGTGCCCTACGCGGACGTGGTGCAGGTGCTGGCGGTGATCCGGGCGTCCGGCGTGAACGACGTCGGTCTCGTGGCCGAGCCGGAGACGGTGGACCGGTGACGCGGCGGCCCCGGGCACCCACCAACGTCGGCATCGGCCTCGCGGGCACGGTTTGCGTCCACGCCTTTGTCGGGGTGCTGTTTCTGGTGGGCGCCGCCAATGCGCGCAAGCCGGCGCCGCCCACGTACCGAGTCCATCTGGTGGCCGCGCCCGCGCCGACCGAGGATGCGCGCAAAGCGCCCGAGGCGGTGGAGCGGCCGGCCGAGGAGAAGCCCGCGCCGGCACCCAAGGCGAAGTCCCCGAAGAGCACCGTGGCCCCCGCGCCGCCCCCACCCGTGGCGGACAACACCAAGCGGGAAGCCGCGCCGCGCACGACACCCAAGGCGCAACCGCTCCCCGGCGAGCGGCCGTCCACCGGGAGCGATCCGCTGACGGTGTCCACGGAGGGGATCGAGTTTCCGTTCCCCGCCTACACCAACAACATCATCGCGCAGATCGCGATCCGGTGGCAGCGCCCCCAGCAGAGCACGCCGCTTGATGCGGAAATCGGGTTCCTGATCCACCGCGACGGGTCGATCAGCGACATGCAGTTCATCAAGCGGTCCGGCAGCTTCGGGTTCGATCTCGAAGCGCAAGGCGCGATCGAGGACGCGGGGCGCCGCAAGGCGTTCGGCCCGCTTCCCGACGGCTGGACGTCGGACGTACTGTTCGTGCGGTTCTACTTCAGCGGGACGCGGCAGTGACGCGCGCGCTCGCCTTCGCGGCGCTGTCCCTGGCCGTCGTTGCCCCGGTCCGCCTGACCGCCCAGGACACCTCCGCGGTCGATCGGGGCGTCCGCATCGGCATCCTGTATCGACCGGGCGTGCGTCCCGGAATCGTCGTCCTGACGGGCCGCGCCCCGGGGCTCGACTCGCTGCGCACTATCATGGCGCGCGATATCGACTACAGTGACCGCTTTGAGCTGATCACGCTGCCGGGCAGCGACTCCATCCGCCTGGCGGCGGCGCCGGGCGCGCGCCCTGCGGCGGGGACCGGTACCGGGAAGACAGGCGGCGGCGCCACGTCGGCCGCGGGGCTCAACTACCCGCTGTACCAGGCGCTCGGCGCCGACTTCGCGGTCGCGGTGGCCCCGGCTGCCGGCGACAGCGTCGTCGTCACGGTGCATGACGTCGCCGGTGGCGCGGTGCGGCGCGAGCTGCGCTCCCGGCTCCCGCCGCTCACCGATCCGGGCTTCCGGATGGCTGTCCACCGGCTCTCGGATCGCGTGCTCGAGGGCACGCTGGGCGCGCCCGGAATCGCGGCGACGCGCGTGCTGTTCGTGATGGACGGGAAGGTCTACGTCATCGATCAGGACGGCGCGGACCGACGTCTCGTGTCATCGACGGATCACGGGGCCATGTCGCCGGCGTGGGCGCAGGACGGGCGGCGCTTCTCGTACATGGAATTCTGGCAGGGGCACGGCCGCCTGTTCGTGCAGGACGTCGCGTCGGGCAAGCGAGCGCCGGTACCGACGACGGGGCAGGCACTCGACTTCACACCGGCCTTCTCGCCCGATGGCAAGACGCTCGCGTTCAGCCGCGCCATCGAGGAAGGCACCGACGTCTACACAGTCAACATCAAGGACGGCTGCTGTTTACAACGCTTGACCGTGGGGCGCTTTTACGACAACTTGTCACCGACCTACAGTCCCGACGGCCAGCGGATCGCGTTCGTATCGACGCGCCCGGGACTGCCGCAGATCTACGTGATGGCGGCGGACGGGACGGACCAGCAGCTGTTCGCGCCGTTCGACTACGGGGCGACGGGGTCGTCCAATGCCCCCGAGTGGTCACCCGATGGACAGGCCGTCGCCTTCCACCGCGACGTCGCGGGCACGTTACAGGTGTTTGTCCTCGACGTGCGCACGCGGGCGGTGCGGCAGCTCACTTCAGTCGGGCGGAACGAGGATCCAACCTGGGCACCCGACAGCCGCCATATGGCGTTCGTGTCGGATCGTTCGGGATATCGGCAGCTCTGGATCATCGATTTGGAAACCGGCCGTATTCGCCCGCTGCTGCAGCAGAGCGGCGCGCGGCTCCCGGCCTGGTCTCCGCGTCTGCCGGAGACCGCAGCGTCGACCCCTTGAATTCGAGAGGACTCGCACCGATGAAACGCCTATCGCTGCTCCTGCTGGGCGGTCTCGCCATGGCGGCGGTCGCCGCGTGCCCTGGCAAGAAACCGGAGACGACGGCGGCGCCGGCCGTGCCGAACAACGATTCGCTCGAGGCCGAACGTCGCCGCATCGCCGACTCCACCGCGAAGGCCGAAGCCGAGGCGCGGGCTCGCGAAGAGGCCGACCGCCGGCGTCAGCAGGCGATCGCGGACTCACTGGCGGCGCTCGGCCAGACGACCAATGCCGTGAAGACCATGCTCGCGACCCTGATTCACTTCGACTACGACAAGGCGATCATCCGGGGCGGCGACGCGGCGGTGCTGGACCAGAAGGTCGCGATCCTGCAGGCCAATCCCGCGTTGCGCATCCGCGTCAGCGGACACTGCGACGAGCGCGGCTCCGATGAGTACAACCTGGCACTGGGGAATCGCCGCGCCACCGCGGCCAAGCAATACCTCGCGAGCCACGGCATCGACGCGAGTCGGATCGAGACGGTGTCGTACGGCGAGGAGCGGCCCATCGATCCCGGCCACGACGAGGAAGCCTGGGCCAAGAACCGTCGCGACGAGTTCGAAATTCTGGCGGGCGGCGACGCCCTGAAGCAACCCTGAGCGGCGGGCGTGTGACGCGCGCGTGGCTGCCGCTCGTCGGCCTGGGGCTCACCGCCGGCTGCGCCCTCAAGGGCGACGTACGGCGCGTCGAGCTCCAGGTCGAGGCGCTGCGCGTGGAGCGCATGCGGGGCGACAGCGCGCGCGCGGCCCAGATCGACTCCGTGCGCGTGCTCCTGGCGGCGGCGCAGGAGAAGCTGGCGGCGCAGCAGGCCTACCTGGTCCAGCTGCGCGGTGACCTGAAGACCGAGCTGCTCGGCGTGCAGCAGCAGCTCGTCACGGTGCAGGAGCTGACCGGGCAGAGCCAGCAGCGGTTGACCGAGCTGCGGGGCAAGCTGGAGGAGCAGGCGCGTCAGCCCGTGCCGGTCCCGGATACCGGCCACGGCGGCGCCCCCATCCCGGGCGGGCCCTCGGGGAACCCCGCGGGGGCGGGACCGAACCAGATGTACGAGCTGTCGCTGCAGCAGTTCCGCCGGGGCAGCCTCGCCACAGCACGCCTCGGGTTTCGCGAGTTTCTGCGCGTGTTCCCGACGCACGAGCGGGCGCCCGATGCGCTGTACTACGTGGGCGAGACGTTCGCGGGGGAGAGCGCGGATTCGGCGGCCGCGGTGTATCAGCAGGTCGTGAGGACCTATACCAACTCGTCGCGGGCGCCCTCGGCGCTGTACAAGCTGGGGCTGCTCGCCGAGCAGCGGGGCGACAAGGCGGCCGCCCGTACCTATTATGGTCGGGTCATCTCGGGCTATCCCCGCTCCGACGAGGCCAATCTCGCGCACGACAAGCTGCAACGCCTGGGGCGCTAGCCCGGCGGGGCCGTCGTGAGTCGTGCCTGACACTCCCGAGAGCCGGGCCGAGATGCCGTTCCTCGACCACCTCGAGGAGCTGCGCTGGCGGATTCTGTATAGCCTGCTCGCCGTCGTGGTCGGCACGCTGGTGGGCTGGGTGATCGTCGAACACATCGACGTCATCGGCCTGCTGATCGAGCCGATCAAGCCGCTGATCCCCGGCGGCAAGCTGCGCGTCACCAGTCCCACCGAGCCGTTTTTCATCACCCTCAAGTTCGCCTTCGTGGTGGGGGTGGTGCTGGCGTCGCCCGTGGTGGGATACCAGGCCTGGGCGTTTCTGACGCCGGCGCTGTACGAGCGGGAGCGCCGCCTGATCGTACCGGCCTTGTCGGCGGGGGCGCTGTTGTTTCTCGCGGGCGCGTCCGCCGCCTACCTGTGGGTGCTGCCGCGCGCGCTGGCGGTGCTGCTCAGCTTCCAGCACAACGTCTTCGACCCCCTCATCACGGCCGACAAGTACTTCGGCTTCGCCGCCCAGTTGATCATCGCGTTCGGCGTCGTCACCGAGCTGCCCCTGGTGGTGGTGATTCTCGCGATCCTCGGTCTCGTGACGCCGCAGTTCCTGGCGCGCAATCGACGTTACGCCATCGCCTTCTCGGCGGTCGCGGCCGCCCTGCTGGCGCCGCCCGACGCGGTCTCGATGCTGCTCATGATGGTGCCCCTGTGGCTCTTGTATGAGGTGAGCATCTGGTGCGCCTGGGTGGTCGAGAAGCGCCGCCGGCGGCGCCAGCGGGCAGAGGGAGGGGCCGCGAGCGCCGCCGCCCTCGGCGTGCTGCTGCTGTTCGCCCTGGGTGGGTCGCTCGAGGCGCACACCGCCGCGGACACGGTGCAGGGCCGGGCGCTCGATACCGCGACCGCCCGGAAGCTCGGCCTCCCGACCGGCCCGAGCCGCAGCTTCCCCGCCTCCGATGCCGTGATCGACTCCCTCAAGAAGCTCAAGGGATACCGCGTGACGCAATACACGTCGGACACGCTGATCGTGCAGGGGGGCGATACCGAGACGATCCACCTGCGCGGCACGGCGTACGTCGAGCGTGAAGGCACCAAGGTCGAGTCCGACTCGATCCGCTACCGCCGGCAGAGCTGTCGCCTCGACGCCGTGGGAGACCCGAAGCTGTTCGATCAGGCCACCGTTCTCGTGGGCGAGACCATGGCCTACGACACCTGCGTCAAGCGCGGCACCGTCCACAACGCGCTCACCGATTTTCAGCAGGGCCAGGCGCACTGGCTAGTGCGCGGGGACCTCGCGGTGGATTCGGGCTCCACCCGCCTGTACGGCGCCAACAGCGAGGTCACCTCGGACGACAACCCCGTCCCCGATTATCACTTCGCCACCGGTCAGATGAAATGGCTGAACAAGAATGTGATGGTCGCGCGACCCGCGGTGCTGTACATCCACGACGTCCCGATCATGTGGCTGCCGTTCATCTTTCAGGACGTGCGCCGGGGGCGGCGCAGCGGCATTCTGGTGCCTCGCTTCGGCTTGAGCGACATCGTCCGTCCCACCCGCCGCTACCAGCGGCACGTGGCGAACCTCGGCTACTACTTCGTGGTCAACGACTACGTGGATTTTCTGATATCCGGCGACTGGTATGCCGACCGCTACCTGGCGTTCAGGGGACAGACACGCTACCGCTGGCTCGACCACTTCATCAACGGCGGCCTGTCGTTCGAGCGCTACGCCCAGCTCGACATCCCGAGCAGCTCGATCCGTCTCGGCTGGCAGCATCAGCAGAGCTTTTCGTCGCGCACCAGCTTCAACGCGAGCGTCGACTATGCCACCAGCACGACCGTGATCCAGCAGAATACGGTCAACCCGTACCTCGCCACCGCCAGCCTGGGCTCACAGATGAGCTTCAACAAGCAGTTCGACTGGGGCACGCTCAACATCGGCGGCAGCCGGCGCCAGGAGATCGGAAGCGGGCTCGTCACGCAGAACTTTCCCAATGTGAGCCTCACGCCGTCGCCGGTGAACATCACGCCGGCGATCACGTGGTCGCCCGGCTTCTCGTACCAGAACCAGCAGACGTTCCACCAGCTGGAGGCGCCGGTGCTCCTCCCCGGAGGCACGTTTGATACCCTGTTCGCCGACACCCGCCAGACGGGCCTAAACTTCCAGACCCCGCTGCGGCTGGGGAGCTGGACCTGGAACAACAGCTTCGTGATGAACGACGCCATCAGCAACGCGCGCCAGGCGTTCAACATCCTCGACTCGACGGCCCAGGGCGGGGTTCGCCGCGTGGTCTATTATCAGACGTTCAACACCACGGTCGATTGGCAGACCGGCATCAACCTGCCGTCGCTCTTCACGGGGAGCTGGAAGCTCCAGCCCGGCATCGCGATCGTGAATCAGACGTCGCAGGGCAGCTACCGGATTCGCAACCAGTTCACCGGCGGGCAGTGGGTGCAACAGGGCAAGCGCCTGCAGTTCAGCGCGGGTCTCTCGCCCACGTTTTTCGGCTTCTTTCCGGGGATCGGCCCCATCGAGCGCATTCGCCACTCGGTGTCGCCGATCGTGAGCTACGCGTATGCTCCGGGCTCGCAGGTGTCCGACGAGTTCGCGCACGCCGTCGACCCCACGGGACGCAACTTTCGGGCGCGCAGCGATCCGCAGCAGACGATCAGCCTGGGCCTGTCGCAGAACTTCGAGGCCAAGCTCAAGCCTCCCCCGGGCGACACGAGCGGACACGCGGCGCGCAAGATTCGCCTCCTGAGCATCAGCACCAGCTCCTTGTCGTACAACTTCGAGCAGGCCAAACAGCCGGGGCACACCGGCTGGCAGACGCAGACACTGAACAACACGCTCGCGTCCGATCTGCTGCCGGGGTTCAGCTTCAGCGTCACCCATGACTTGTGGAAGGGCCAGGTGGGCACCGACACCGCGCAGTTCGACCCGTTCCTGACGAACATCTCGGCCAGTTTCACGATCACGCCTGCCACGATTCGGGGAATCGCGGGCCTGCTGGGCCTCGCGGCCAAGGCAGCCGCCAACGCGCCTCCCTCCACGGCGCCCGGGCCGCCCGGGAGCCCGGAAGGGCAGGGCGGCGTGCCACCCGCGGGAGGGCAGTTCGGAAACAAAGGATTCCAGGGACCGGGGGGCCTGCCGGGCGGGGGTGGGGGATCGGGGTTCAACCTGTCGGTGAGCTACACGGGGTCGAGGACGCGGCCCCAGGCCGTCGACACGTTGGCGCTCGCCGGCATCGCCCCGGTGAGCCCAACGGGCGGGAGCCGGCAGATGACGCTGCGCCTCTCGTTTCAGCCCACCGCGCACTGGTCGGCGACCTGGAATACGAACTACGATCTCGACGCACGCCAGTTCGGCTTGCACGTCATTCAGCTGGAGCGGGATCTGCACCGCTGGCACGCCAGCTTTTCGTTCAACAAGACCCCCACCGGCAGTTTCGCGTTCAGCTTCTACGTTTCGCTGCTCGACCAGCCCGACATCAAGTTCAACTATGAGCAGCAGTCGATCACGCGCTAAGCGTCCCCTGGAGATGACAACGGCGGCGGGCGGCTCGACTGCAAGTGCCCGGCCGTGGGCGACTTACCGTGCGGCACGCCGTCTGCCTACGCACCTCCCAAACCGCCTCCCGAGGCTTCCATGCCGCGCTCCTCGCGATACATCCTCGCCGTCGCCGGCGTTCTGGGCATCGCGTGCCAGAACAACACGACGAACGTTTCCGGCTCGCTCGCGCCCCCGCAGAATCTGGGCTATCAGCTCGATGCGAGCGGGGATCCCAACGCGCCGGCCGGGATCCTGCTCGTGTGGGAGGACCTCCCGAGCGCCGACAGCGCCGCCCTCGCGTTCTACGGGGTGTACTCGCGGGCCAGCACGTCGGGTTCGTTCCAGCTGCGCGGCGAGACCAGCTCGAACACATTCCACGACAACGGCGTACCCCAACTGCAGTATGCCGTCACCGCGGTCGACGTGAGCGGTGGCGAGAGCCACCTGTCGAACATCATCACCGTCGATGAGCGGCTGCGGCTGCAGGCTCCCGACACGCTCGGCTCGATTTCGCTGAATCAGGCCATCCATCTCGGGTGGGCCGACAACGCGGCCCGGGATACCACTTTCAAGTGGTATCGGGTGTACAGCGCGAGCTACAATCTCGACGCCGACTCGTGCGGGACCTGGTACCTCGAGGGAGAAACCGTGTCCAACGAATTTCTCGCCACGCTGCTCACCAACGGCGCGCCGCGCTGCTTCGGCGTGTCGGCGATCAGCACGCAGGGCTACGAGAGCCTCTGGTCGCCGGTGCGCCAGGACACGCCGCGTCCCGACGCGCGTAACGTCCTGGTGTACGCGTTCCAATCGCAGCCTACGCAGTCGGGGTTCCGGTTCTGGAGCGACGCCAACGGCAACCGCGCCGGTGATCCGGGTGAGCTGGGATTGGTGCAGGACGGCAACCGCACCGACATCGACTTCCGGGTTCATCTGCAGGCGAGCGACTCGACGCTGTGGATCGAGCCGCGGTTCGGCGGTGACAGCATGCAGCTCTACAGCACGCAGCCCATAGCAGATTTGACGTCGATCGATTTCGCGCCCGCGGGCGGCTACACCGGCAACATGTACCAGGCAGTGCCCGGTTACGGCTACGTGTTCCAGCGCAACGAGGCCGGGGCCTATCACTACGCCGCGCTGCGCGTCACCGCCGTCAGCCGCCAGTACGTGATCTTCGACTGGAGCGTGCAGACCGATCCGGGGAACCCGGAGCTGGCGCCGCGGCGGCCCGCCACGGGGCAGATGGCAGCATCCAAATAGACGGCTAAAGGCTAGACGGCTAGACGGCGAGCGGCGGTTAGGCGCGAGTGGGCAGGTGGCCTTCCCTACCCGCTCGCTCCTAACCACCGCTCGACGTCTACCCGTCTATCCGTCTACCCGTCTAGCCGTCTAGCTTTCTTCCTCACATGCCGACCCCTGTCACTCTGGACGGCCATTCCTTGTCGATCGCGGACGTCGTCGCCGTCGCCCGTCACGCCGCGCCCGTGGCCATCGCCCCCCAGGCTTTGGCGAGCGTGGGCGCTTCCCGCCGGGCGGTCGAGAGCGCGGTGGCGCGGGGCGACACGATCTATGGTGTCAACACGGGGTTCGGCAAGCTGGCGCACGTGCGCATCAAGCCCGACCAGGCGCGCGATCTGCAGCTGAACCTGATCCGCAGCCACGCGTCCGGGGTGGGGGAGCCGCTGCCGGTCGACGCGGTGCGGGCGATGATGCTGCTGCGCGCCAACGTGCTGCTGCGCGGCACGAGCGGCGTGCGCGCGATCCTTCCCGAGCTGATCGTCGCCATGTTGAACGCACAGGTGCATCCCCGCGTCCCCGCGCAGGGGAGCGTCGGCGCGTCGGGTGATCTCGCGCCTCTCGCGCACCTGGCGCTCGCCATGATCGGAGAAGGGGAGGGGGAGGGGGAGGACGGGCCCGCGCTGCGAGCCCGGCGGCTCGAACCGATCACCCTGGAAGCGAAGGAGGGGCTGGCGTTCGTCAACGGCACGCAGGCCCAGACCGGGCTGGCGGCGTTGCTGGTGCACGACGCCTGGGTCCTGTGGCGCACGGCGCACGCCGCGGCCGCGATGAGCCTCGAGGCCGTGCGCGGCACGCCGGCGCCGTTCGACCCCCGGATCCACGAGGCCCGCCCCCACGTCTATCAACAGCGGTCCGCGGCGCTGCTCCGCCGCTTGCTCGCCGATTCCGAGATCCGCGAGTCGCATCGCGAGAACGACCCGCGAGTGCAGGATGCGTACTCGCTGCGCTGCACGCCGCAGGTGTTGGGGGCGGTGGGAGAGGGTCTCGGGCTCGCCGAGCGCCTCGTGACGACGGAGCTCAACGCGGCGACCGACAATCCCCTGGTGATCGACGGCGACATCCTCTCGGGTGGCAATTTCCACGGCCAGCCGATTGCCCTGGCGCTCGACGTCATCGGGATCGTGCTCGCCACGCTCGCCGGGCTCGCCGAGCGCCGGCTCGAGCGGATCGTGAACCCCGACCTGTCGTCCGGGCTGCCCGCCTTCCTGGCCCGGGATCCCGGTCTCGAATCGGGGTTCATGACCGCGCAGATCGCCGCTGCGGCGCTTGTCGCGGAGTGCCGGGTGCTGGCCACGCCGGCGAGCGTGCAGTCCATCCCCACGGAGGGGAACCAGGAGGACGTCGTGCCGATGGGTATGACCGCCGCATGGAAGGCGGAGCGGATTCTGGCCAACGCGACGCGCATCGTGGCGATCGAGCTGCTGGCGGCGGCGCAGGGGCTCGAGTTCCTGCGACCCCTGAAGCCGGGCCGCGGTGTGGCCCGCACGCTCGCCGCGGTCCGCGGCCTGGTGCCGCCGCTCGTCAGCGACCGTCCGCTCAGCGGCGACATTGAGCGGATCACCGCTGAGATCCATGCGGGGCGATTGGATCCGGAGGCACAATGAATGCGGAATGGGGAGTGCGGAATGCGGAGTGTCCATGGAAGTATCGTCCTGCGAACGACCTCCCCCTGCAATTCCGCACTCCGCATTCCGCACTCCGCACTCACGGAGCGAGACCGTGACGGCTTCGCGCACGATACGAGCGCCGCGCGGGCCCGCCCGCAGCTGCAAGGGCTGGGTCCAGGAGGCCGCGCTGCGCATGCTGATGAACAACCTCGACCCGGACGTCGCCGAGCGGCCGCAGGACCTCGTGGTGTACGGCGGCACCGGGAAGGCAGCGCGCGATTGGCCGGCATTCGACGCGATCTGCCGCACGCTGCTCACGCTCGACGACGACGAGACGCTCCTGGTGCAATCCGGCAAGCCGGTCGGCGTATTCACCACGCACCCCGAGGCTCCGCGGGTGCTGATTGCCAACGCGAACCTGGTGGGACGGTGGGCGACTTGGGATGTGTTTCGCGAGCTCGAGCGCCAGGGCCTGATCATGTACGGCCAGATGACCGCCGGCTCGTGGATCTACATCGGTACCCAAGGCATTCTGCAGGGCACCTACGAGACGTTCGGGGCCGTGGCGCGTCGGCACTTCACAGGCTCGCTGGCCGGCCGGCTCGTGCTGACGGGTGGCCTCGGCGGGATGGGGGGAGCCCAACCGCTCGCCGCAACGATGCACGACGGCGTTTGCCTCGCCGTCGAGGTCGACCCCGCGCGGGTGCAACGTCGCCTGGAGACCCGCTACGTCGATCGCTCCACCAACTCTCTGGATGAGGCGCTGCGCTGGTGCGAGGAGGCGAAGCGCCACGGTCGGGCGCTCTCGGTGGGGCTCGTGGGCAATTGTGCGGAGGTGCTCCCCGAGCTCGTCCGGCGCGGCTGCGCTCCCGACGTGGTGACCGATCAGACCTCCGCCCACGATCCGCTCAACGGCTACATCCCGGCGGGTCTCACGCTCGCGGCGGCGACGGCATTGCGGCGCAGCGCCCCCGAGGAGTATCTGAAGCGGTCGGCCGCGAGCATCGCGCTGCACGTGCAGGCCATGCTCGCGCTCAAACGCGGCGGCGCCGTGACCTTCGACTACGGCAACAACATCCGCACCGAAGCGAATGCCGCCGGCGTCGCGGATGCGTTCGAGATCCCCGGCTTCGTACCCGAATACATCCGACCGCTGTTTTGCGAGGGGAAGGGGCCGTTCCGCTGGGTGGCCCTCTCGGGTGACCCGCGAGACGTGCAGCGCACCGACCGTCTGGTGCTGGAGCTCTTTCCCGAGGAGCGCCAGCTGCGGCGCTGGATCGAGCTCGCCCGGGAGCGGGTCGTGTTCCAGGGACTGCCCGCCCGGATCTGCTGGCTGGGACAGGGCGAGCGCGCACGTTTCGGGTGCGCGCTGAACGACCTGGTGAAGCGCGGTGAGATCGCGGCGCCGGTCGTGATCGGTCGCGACCACCTCGACACGGGCTCGGTGGCCTCGCCCTTCCGAGAGACCGAGGCGATGCGGGACGGGTCCGACGCGATCGCGGACTGGCCGATCCTCAACGCATTGCTCAACACGGCGTCGGGCGCGGGCTGGGTGTCGTTCCACCACGGCGGCGGAGTGGGTATCGGCAACTCGCTGCATGCGGGGCAGGTGAGCGTCGCGGATGGATCGGCCGCGGCGGGACGACGGCTCGAGCGCGTGCTCACCAACGATCCCGGGATTGGCGTGGCGCGGCATGCGGACGCCGGCTATCCCGAGGCCATCGAAACGGCGCGCCGCCACGGGATTCGCCTGCCGATGCACGAGGGGGAGCAGGGGGCGCACGACTGAAGACTCTTCTCGTGGGCGCGAGGCAGATCGTGACGTGTCGCGGACCCGCTCGCGCCCGCCGCGGTGGTGAATTGGCGGACCTGGAAGTGCTGCAGGACGCCGCCGTGCTGATCGACGGCGAGCGAATCGCCTGGGTCGGTCCGCGCTCCGACGCTCGCGACCTCAATTCCGCATTCCACATTCCGCAATCCGCAATCGACGTGGTGGAGGTGGCGGGCGTCCTTTTCCCGGGCTTCGTGGATTGTCACACCCACGCGGTGTTCGGGGCCCCGCGGCTCGATGACCAGGAGCGCCGCGCGCTGGGCGAAGACTACAAGACCATCGCCGCCGGCGGTGGCGGCATCCTCCAGTCGGTGCGAGACGTCCGCGCGCGCCGCGAGGCGGACCTGCTCGCCCTTACGCGCGCGCGTGTGGCAACGCTGCTGGCGCACGGCAGCACGACGATCGAGGTCAAGTCGGGCTACGGCCTCGATCCCGCCACCGAGCTCAAGCAGCTGCGCGTGATCCGTGACGCCGCGGCGTCCGGACGCGCGACACTCGTGCCGACCTTTCTCGGAGCCCACGAAGTCCCCCCCGAGTTCCGCGACCGGCGCGCCGACTATGTGCGGCTGGTGTGCGACGACATGATTCCCACGGTGGCGCGGGAGCAGTTGGCCGTCGCGTGCGACGTGTTCTGCGAGCCGGGCGTGTTCGATCTCGCCGAGACGCGCGCCATTCTCGAGGCCGCCGGTCGGCACGGCCTCGCGGTGAAGCTGCACGCCGACGAGCTCGACGGCTCGGGCGGCGCCGAGCTCGGCGTGGCTCTGGGTGCCGCGTCCGTCGACCATCTCGCCGGCATCTCCGAGGCCGGGATTCGGGCCCTCGCCGCGAGCGACACGGTGGCGGTGCTGCTCCCCGCCACCCTCACGTTTCTCGGCAAGCCCACACATGCGCCCGCTCGGCGGCTCGTCGAGGCCGGTGCCGCCGTGGCGCTCGCCACCGACTTCAACCCGGGGTCGTCGCCCACCGTGAGCCTGCCCCTGGTCATGGTGCTGGGCGTGTCGCAGCTAGGCCTGCGGCACGCCGAGGTCGTCACGGCCGTGACCGTGAACGCCGCCGCGGCGCTGGGGCTCGCCCGAGACCGGGGCCAGATCGCGCCGGGTTTTCGCGCGGACTTGGTCTCCTATGGCGTGTCGGACTGGCGGGAAGTCGCGTACTGGTTGGGCGAAAATCTCGTAACCGCCGTCTGGACAGGAGGTTCCGCTTGTCCGCCCTCCCCAGCGCCGGTATCTTTAGGGCTCCATGTCCAAGCTTGAGAAGCAGAAGGAAAAGGCCAGAAGCCTCGAGACCAAGGACCCCCGGGGGGCCATCGAGGCGTGGCTGGAAGCGCTGAAAGCACAGGAGGCAGATGGGGAGCCGAACCCGGACCTCTCCATCTTTAATCGCATCGGCGACCTGTATCTCAAGGTCAAGGACCCCGCCCAGGCGGCCGATTACTACGACCGGGCGGTGGACAAGTACGCCGAGCTCGGCTTCCACAACAACGCCATCGCGATGTGCAACAAGGTGCTGCGCAACGCGCCCGCACGGCAGACGACCTATCTCAAGCTCGCCAAGCTGTATGCGGCCAAGGGGTTCATGGCCGAAGCCAAACAGAACTTCCTCGAGTACGCCGAGCGGATGCAGAAGGCGGGAAAGATCCAGCATGCCTTCGCGGCGCTGAAGGAGCTCGCCGACATCTCGGCGGAGAGCGCTCATCTGCGGGAGCTGCTGGAAGAGCATCTGCGGATGTATGGGGATCCGGAGCGGCGGCCGGTCGGTAGCGCCGCGGCCCCTGCCCCTCCCAAGGCCGAGCCCCGCGTCGAGCCCACGAAGTCGGGGAAGCACAAGTCGTCGAGCCTGGTGTTCCTCGACGTCGACGAGCCGCCGGCGCCCAGGGGCGGGCACACGCCGCGGACGGCGCCGCCCCCCAAACCTCCGCCCGTGCCGGAGCCGGAGCCGGAGCCCGAGCTCGAGCCGGAGCCGGTCGAGGGGTTGATCGAGCCGGTTGCGGCCGAGCCGGATGCGTCCCTCGACATCGAATCCACCAGTCTGGTGGCGGGGCTCGAGCCGACCGTGCCGTCCGATACGCTGGAGGGTTTCGAGACGACGAGCGCGGAATTCGGCGATGTGCGGGTGGACCCGGCCGACGTCCCCTCGTTGCGGGAGGATGTGAGCGTCGATGACGTGGCGCCGATGGCGGAGCTCGAGCCGACGGTGAGCGACGAGGCCAGCACGGCGGAGGTGGAGGAGGAGCTCGAGCCGCTGCTCGACGTGGAGATCGAATTGCCCGAGCCGACCGTCCCGAAAGCGACCCCGCGCGTGTCCCCGGTGACGCCCAAGCGGCCCGGGGCTCCGGCGGCGCCTCCCGCGCCGGCGCCGCGCCCGGCGGTCGGGCCGCCGCCGCGGGTGACGGGACCGAAGCAGCCGGCCCCGAAGTTCGAGCCGCCCCGCGCCGAGCCGGCCAAGGTGAAGCCGGTGGTGCCGAAGCGGCCGCCGGCGCCGCCGCCTGGTCGCAAGACGGTGGTGGAAGTCCCGCCCCTCGAGCTGGAGCCGGATTTCGATAGCGCGGCGACGGACGCGGCACACGAGGTCGACGATCAGCCGCTCGCGATCGACGAGACGCCCGCCGGCGACTCACCCGCCGCGTTCATCCAGACCGAGGCCGACACGTCGATCACGCCGTCGGGGCGCCGGTCCGCCGCGATCGATCTGGGCCTCGACGGCGTAGTGAACCAGGGCGCGGACCGCGGATCGCTCGTCTTCGCGAATATCGACGCCACGCCCGCGCAGCCCACGATCGAAGAGCTGGAAGCGCGGGTGGCCGACGAGCCCGACGATCCCGAGGCGCACCAGGCGCTGGGGGAGGCGTTGATCGAAGCGGGAGAGCGCGAGCGCGGCATCGAGGAGCTGGATCACGCCACGACGGGGTTCGAGAACCGCGGCAAGCTGCCCCACGCGCAGGATTTGGTGGACGAGATCCTGCGGCTCGATCCCAACAGCGTCCGGCACCGCCAGAAGCAGGTGGAGTTTGCGTTCAAGTCGGGTGACAAGGTCAAACTGATCGACGCGTACGTCGAGCTCGCGGACACCCTGCTGCGCGGCGACCTCCCCGACAAGGCGCGTGCGGTGTACCAGCGTGTCGCCGAGCACGATCCGGGGAACGCGCGCGCCACGGCGGCGCTGGCGATGCTGGCCCCGGTGGCGCCGCCTCCGCCGCCGCCGAAGGCGAAAACGCCGGCCCGCGGCGCCGAGCAGAAGACGGCGGCGCGCGACGCGAAGCTGAAGGTGCGCGACGAAGCCACCGATTCCGGGGAGTTCGTGGACCTGAGCGCGATGATCCTGGACGAGGAAATGCCCGAGCGCGACACCCGCATGAAGGTGGCCGACGAGGAGCCGACGGGCGACGAAGAGCAGGACTTCCAGGATATGCTGCAGCGCTTCAAGCAGGGGATCGACGAAAACATCGACGAGGCCGACTTCCAGGCCCATTACGACCTGGGTGTGGCGTTCAAGGAGATGGGGCTGCTCGACGAAGCGATCGCCGAGCTGCAGAAAGCGCTGCGCGCACCCGAGGGGAAGCTGCGCAGCTCGGAAGCCCTGGGCGTGTGCTTCGTGGAAAAAGGCGCGCACGTGGTGGCGGAGTCGATCCTGCGGCGCGCGCTCGAGCTGCCCGCCTCGGGCGATCAGGAGCGGCTCGGCATCCTCTACTGGCTGGGCCGGGCGCTCGAGGAGCAGGGCAAACGGGTCGAGGCGCGCGACCTGTATGGGCGGGTGTTCGCCGTGGACATCCGGTTCAAGGACGTCGGGGCGCGCCAAAAGGCGCTCGCCAAGGCGAAGTGACATGAGCCAACAACTCGCCCGCGCCACCCTCGGCGACATCCAGCGTCCGGTGGCCGAAGACCTGGAGCGCGTGGCGGACGAGCTGCGGCGCATCATCGCGGCCGCCTTCCCCGTCATCGCCGAAGTCAACGAGCACTTGCTGCGGATGAAGGGCAAGCTGTTCCGGCCCACCCTGCTGTTGCTCGCGTGCCGGGCGGCGGGCGCGGACGAGCCGCGCGGCGTGACGCTCGCGGCGGTGGTCGAGCTGATTCACCTCGCCACCCTGGTGCACGACGATTCCGTCGACCACTCGGTGCTGCGCCGCGGCATGCCGACCATCAACGCGCTGTTCTCGCACCAGATCGCGGTGATCATGGGCGACTACCTCTACTCGCGCGCCATCATCGAGCTGGTGCGCCTCGAGGACCTGGAGCCGCTGCGCGTGTTCGCGCGGGTGACGAACGAAATGACGGTCGGCGAAATGCGCCAGCTCGAAGCCCACGACAAGCTTTCCTATGGAGAGGAGCAATACGACGAGCTGATTCGGGCGAAAACGGCTTCGCTGCTCTCCGGCGCGTGTGAGGTCGGGGCGTTGCGCGCGCCGGCAGCGTATCGGGAGGCGCTCGCCCGGTTCGGCATGCGGCTCGGGATGGCGTTCCAGATCGCGGACGACCTGCTGGACTACACGGCGGCGGAGGCGGTGACCGGGAAGCCGTCGGGGCTGGACCTGCGGGAGCACAAGGTGACGCTGCCGCTCATCGCGGCGCTGGGTGACATGGCGCCCGAGGACCGCCGGCTCGTGGCCGAGCTGATGGGTACACCCGAGCCGCCCGACGCACTACGCCCGCCGGCGCGCGCTCGAGCTGGCGCAGCAGGCGGAGGCGGAGCTCGAGGTGCTCCCGACGTCGCCCGCCCGCGACGCGCTGCGCGACAGCATCGCCTACGCCGTGGAGCGGCGCAACTAAGCCGTGGCGCAAGGCCCGCGCAGGCCGCTATTTTACCTCGGAGTGCTGGCCACCGGCTTCGTGGTGGGAGGATTCCTGCACTCGCTGCTGCGCCGGTTTCTGCCGCAGGGGCCGGCGAAGGATATCTTCACCTGGGCGGTGACCCCCACGCTGGGACCGATTCACATGGACCTGCTGGTGGTGTCGATCACGCTCGGGCCGATCGGGTTCGACGTATCGCTGCTCGCGCTGGTGGGCGTCGCGCTGGCGTACTACGTGGCCCGGTCGATCTTCTGACGTGAGGCGTCTATGTTCGGGGACCTGTCGTTCAGCCACATCCTGATTCTCCTGCTCGTGCTCGTGCTGGTGTTCGGCGCGAAGCGGATTCCGGAAATCGGATCCTCCCTGGGGCAGGGGATCAAGGAGTTCAAGCGGAGCCTCAAGGAGGCCACCGGCGATGACCAGCCGCTCGCGCCGCCGCGCAGCGTGCCGCCCGCCGCGTCGGGGTCCGTTCCTTCCAGTGGCGATCCGAAGCGCTTGAGCGACTAGCTCTCGCTCGCGGCCGCCGCGGGACGGAAGATCTCGTTGCGGCGGTCCACGATCGTCGCCTTCGCGCGCAGGGCGGCAAGGTACTGCTGGATGCGCGCCTGCTCGATCGGTCGGGTCAGCGTCTCCCGCTGCTGATCGCGTTGCTTCCGCCAGGCGGCCGAATCGGCGGCCGTCCGGGTGATCCCCTGCAACAGGAACAACCCCGTCTCGCCGGCGATGAGCGGACTGCGCTCGCCGGGGCGCAGCGCGAACGCCGCCCCCAGTACGACGGGGTTACGCGTGAACTCGGGCCCGGCGGTCACCCGCGTGAACGGCCCCTCCTGCTGCGTGCGCAGACCGTGCGCGCGAGCGGCGGCCGGGAGATCGCTGGCGTCGCGCAGCTCCCGCGCCACCTGCTGCGCACGCTCCCGGGCCAACGCCTTTTTCTTCTCGTGGCGCGCCTCGTCGAGCACGCGGGCGCGCACTAGTGCCAGCGGCGGCACGCCGGCCGGCTCGAGCGAGTCGAGGCGGAACACGTAGCTGGCCCGCGGCCCGTCGATCACCGGGCTCGTTTCACCGAGGCGGGCGTCGAACGCCCAGACGCTCACGTCGGGGACGGGGCCCTCGGGGAGCACGAGCCGCTCGCCCTGCACGAGCTTGGGCGCCCGCCCGAGCGGCAGGTGGAGCGCGTGCGCGGCGCTGTCGAGTCGGTGACCATCGGTCTGATCCCCCGCCAGCCGGTCGAGCGTGTCGGTGCGTGCGTCGATCGCATCGAGATGCGGTCCCTGGGGGGCGATCCCGACGAGGATATGCCGCGCGTGGACGGAGTCGCCCTTCGCCGCATCGATGCGGATCAGGTGATATCCAAAGCTCGACTGCACGGGCTCGCTCACGACGCCGACCGGCAGCGAACGGAGCCCCGCGACGAAGCGGAGGTCGAAGCCCGGTTGGTTGCGCTTGATCCAGCCCAGGTCGCCGCCTCG
>WNGC01000630.1_pt1 | contig 23699 bp, 29 predicted proteins | sample 5400051 | NCBI WGS metagenome assembly WNGC01 (sample SAMN13153368, study PRJNA577476) | soil metagenome | isolation source: 20 cm soil or saprolite under grassland replicate 2 | place: USA:California | collected 2016-06-15
CTTGTTTTGCCATTTGTTCCGTTCTCTATATTAAACAGCGACGAGACCGACTCGTCATTGTGAATCCGCTTGATGCCTTCCCCGAGAAGCTCGGAAACGCATAGCACCGTGGTTTTAAATCCTTTCACGGCCCGCACAGGCGTGCTGTTCGTGGTTACTAATTCCGCAATTTGAGACTTTTGCAAACGGTCGATCGCGATATCAACCAGAACCGCGTGCGAGACGCCAGCGTAGATTTTTTGTGCGCCCCGCTTTTTTAAAAGCTCTGCCGCGGACGTGAGTGTGCCAGCCGTCTCGGTCAGGTCATCGACTAGCAGCACATCGCGCCCTTCCACTTCGCCGATGAGATATAACGCTTCGGTCTCCGTGGCACTTCGACGTTCCTTTGCCACAATTGCGAGATTGGCATGCAGTGCCTCGGCGTAAGCTGAAGCCATCTTGAGTCCGCCCAAATCTGGCGACACAACTGTCGTCTTCCCGGTAAGTTGTTGTCGAAGATACTTGATTAACACGGGCAGGGAATGGAGGTGATCCACGGGTATGTCGAAAAACCCTTGTACCTGTTGTGCGTGCAAATCCATGGTCAGCACGCGACTTACTCCCGCGGCGTATAGCAAATTCGCCACCAGTTTCGCTGTAATCGGGACACGTGGCTGATCTTTACGGTCCTGGCGCGCGTATCCGAAGAATGGAATCACGGCAGTGATCCGGTCCGCGCTCGCGCGCCGAGCTGCATCCACCATGATAAGCAACTCCATCAGATGCTGGTTAGTAGGCGGACAGGTCGGCTGAATGATGAAAACGTCGTGGCCTCGGATGTTTTCCTCGATTCTTACGTAGGTCTCGCCGTCGGGAAATGAGCTAATCGTCGCCTGACCCAGCGCCACTCCCACGTATTTGCAAATGCGCTCAGCCAGGTCGCGATTAGCAGAGCCGCTGAAAATCTTTAATTCCGGTTGGAGCGCGAACATGGAGCGGCTAACTTAGGCGTGGGGCATTGGCCTTGGCAATCTTCAAAACTTGCCAATCAACTTTTCTGTAGCGAAGTTTCAGTACGCTGATTTTCTCAAATGAGTGCCAAGGTTATTCGAATAGAGCGACCAACAACAAACTCGAGGTTGTTCGCGCATACCCGCTGGGACGTCCTCCCTGCGTTGGCCGGCCTGTTTCATCTGGCTTATTTTGTAGGGCTGTTTTTCCTGTATCCGCACGCGCCGCTGTGGGCCATGCTGGTTTTGGGATTGGTTTACTCTCTGATGGTCAACGCGAACATCAACGGGGTGGGGCACAACTTCATTCACAATCCATTCTTCCGCTCCAAGATGCTGAATCGCATTTTTGGAATTACTCAATCCATCGCCTGCTGCTTCTCTCAGACGATGTACGACGGCGTGCATATGCAGCATCATAAGGGGAATTCCGATCGCCAGGACGAAAAGGGCGATACGGTTGATTGGTTGTCAATCTATCGTCACGGGCATGACGGCGAGGCGGAAAACCCGTGGAGGTACGTATTCCTGAGTTTCTTTCGGGACGATGTCGGAGCAATTCGTAGAGAGCTGCGTAAACGGAACAATGGCGACGTATTCTGGGGGAACCTCGAGCTGGCGGCATTCGCGACCGCGCTCTTTGTAATGTTCCTGTTCAATTGGCGCTACGTGATTTTTTATTTCCTGCCGTTTTGGTATCTGGGCCACTGCTTCAGTTATCTCAACGGGTACTATCGCCATTATGGGGCGAACCCCGATAAACCAATCGCCTGGGGTGTAAGCAGCTACGGTAAAATCTATAACTGGCTGTTTTTCTACAACGGTTACCATGCGGAGCACCATTTCCGGCCCAAAGTGCACTGGACTAAGATGGAAAAATTTCATCACAGCATCGAAGAGCTTCAAAAACAGGAAGGTGTTCGTACAATCAAGCGCGCGCATATGCTGGGTTTTCTGGATCCTGATCTGCCCAAACGCGGAGACGGAAACGTGCAGGTGGAAAGCGCCCAGCCGTCAGTTTCCGGGTAACGCACGCCTCTGGAGTGCTGGTTTCGGCGTCGCGCCGAAACAGGCTTTTTATTGGGATTTCGTTTTGCCGATGGAGAGAACGCACAGGGAAAGCCCGCGATCGCGAAGACGCGCTCGCCAGCACGCGAGAGGAGTACGCTACCCCGCGAAACTTGCTCGAAGCTTTTCTTTTTTAGCTTCGCATTCTTCCTGTAAGCGGCGCATTTCTGATGCAAGTTGTTTCTCAATTGATTGCGCTTCTTCAAGTTTTCCAGTGGTTTGCGCGTTGCGAATTTGATCCTTCAAGAAGACTTCTCTCTCAGCAATCTTGGCCCGATAAACAGAATCGACTTCCGCAATTTGTTTCTTCTGATCTTCTGTAAGCGGGGTGGATGGTGACGCTTTTTCAAGCCGTTCCATTGCCAGTTCATAAGCCGATTTCATTATCGATTCTGGTTTCTAAGCGACGTATTGCATGTGCGAAATCAATTTCTAAGTTAATTTAATGTCTTCGCGAATCCAATTGCTCAGTATCGATTTCGACGGAACGCTCGTCTCGCACGCTCGCGAACCTGCATTGGACCGGCAGTGCATGGAAACGATTCGCGACCTGCAGAATGCCGGTGCAACCTGGGCGATCAACAGCGGGCGCTCGGTCGATCTGCTTGAGTCTGGGCTTGCCAATTTTGAAATTCCAATCCGTCCGGATTTCATTTTAACAACTGAGCGCGACGTCTTTCGTCCCGGCAGGAACGGAGGCAACTGGGAGCCATTCGGGGATTGGAATGATCGATGTGCACGCGACCACGCCGAGTTGTTCTCTTCAGCCCAGCCAGTTCTGGCCGAGGTCATCGACTTCGTGACTCACGAAACAAGAGCGCGTCTTATTTACGATTCCGATCGCCTCGAGGGCCTTGCTGCCGAAAATGAGGAAGAGATGGAACAGATTGCCAAATTTATCGAGGAAGCACGGGCCGGGCATCCAAAGTTTGATTATCAACGGAACGGCATTTACCTCCGTTTCTGCCATACCGATTACCACAAAGGCGCAGCGCTTGCTGAGTTGGCACGCTTGATCGGAGTCTCGCGCGACAACATCTTTGCGGCCGGTGATCATCACAACGATATCTCAATGTTGAATGGAAAAGTTGCAGCGATGCCGTCCTGCCCGGCGAACGCAATTCCCGAGGTGCAAACCGCCGTCCGCAACGCAGGTGGTTATGTGGCGGAGCGAGAACACGGTGCGGGCGTCCACGAAGCGCTGCGTTATTTTGCGGACCGAGATTCGTTAAAGCGCTAACGAGTTTAATTGTAGCCACGGCTCTGTGTCTCCGTGCAGGTAGATCGCGCGCGAGACGCCTCGGCACAGCGAGGCAGCTACAGCAAACTAGTCAACTTTCGCCGCCGCTAGCGCGAGCGGTGCATCAGCTTCAATTTTTCCGGCAAACCGATTCGTCATGTAGGTGAGGAGCAACACCCAAAAAGTGAGCGCCAGTCCGAATAGAGGAAACTGCAGGGCAAGCGGCAGGGAGTAGATAATTGCCATCAGCGGAATCCAGACCGCCCACGTGGCTAGCAGGGTCGGAATGATTTTGTCGCGGTAATGTTTCCATGTGAAAAGGTCGCGGATGGGCCGCAGCGAAATACCGCTGTTTTTCCATTCGTAGGTCAGCACACCAAATGGCGCCGCGAATAGAGGATTGTAACCAAATTGATCGACGCAAATTTTCGCCGCGACCACCGGGAGCGTCGCCACGTCTCCGAACCAAGCTGCTTCACTTCGATATAAAAGGTCGACCAGCGTTCCGTCGAGTCCCCAGACGGGTACCGTAAACAGTAAATTACGAAGATTCCGGCGACTCGGGCGTCCTCGCTGGAAGAAGAGGATCAAGAACAACTCCGGAATAAGCGCTCCCGCCGCCACGGATGCGATGACAACAAAGAGAATGCCTCGTGTGCGCTTTAACTCGGCCAGCTGCGAAAGGAGTGCGAACGCTGTGTGACTTGTGTAAAAACTGACGAGCAACATCAGCATTAGCGCTTGAATAATTAGCGCTGGTAGTGCGTTGGCTCGCGCCGCTTCCCAACCAAGAGTGAGTGGCGAGCGCGTTTGGTGCGTCATCCTCGCTGAGTCTTCTCCGTGCGCCTGCGCGATCAAGCAGAAATCTCTGCGCTGTAGACGCTTCGCTCTGCGAAGCGCGGCCGCAGATTATTTTGCTGAGAGCTGCCGGCGGCGCCGCCCCGAAGTCGGTGGCTACAGCCGCTTATTACCAGTGAACGCTTCCGCTGGATCCAGGCCCACCCGGAGTAAACTTTCCCTCATCGTTTAATTTCTCTCCGGGAACAGGCGTACCAGAGGTAGCAGACAGCGAGCCCGAGTCGCCGCCAGTCGAATTCTCGGATGTTGCGCACGCGGAGAACAGCGAGGCGACGACCAGAAGTAACAGAATCACGCGGAGTTCGAAGGGTTTCTTCACGGCGCGAACGTACCTCTGCGAATGTTTGATGCAAGCCGCAGTGTCCAGTAGATTTTGTAGTGAAGAGCGTCTGCAAAACCGATATTAAATCTCTCGTTTTTAGCGAGCTTGAGGGGCAACTTCGCGAACTGGGAGAGCCCTCATATCGCGCTGGTCAGATCACCGACTGGCTTTACAAAAAGCGCGTCGACACGATCGATGAGATGACCAATTTACCGCAACCGTTGCGCGGACGGCTCTCGGAGACATTTTCGCTTGGTAAGGTTCACATCGTGCGCGAACTCGGCGCGCGCGATACGACACGAAAATTCCTTTTTCGCCTGGCGGATGGAAATTTGATCGAATCGGTTTTGATTCCGGCGTCGCTGGCGCTTTACGGCGCGAAGTCGGACCGTCGAACGATCTGTGTCTCGACCCAGGTGGGCTGCGCGTACGGCTGCAAATTTTGTGCCAGCGGTTTGGAAGGTTTCTCGCGCAACCTGACCGCAAACGAAATCGTCGACCAGCTCATCGCCGTTGAGCGCGCGGCTGGTGAAAAGATCGACAACGTTGTGTTCATGGGGATGGGCGAGCCACTCGCCAACCTCGAGAACATGCTGCGCGCGATTCGGATAATTAACGCGGAGTGGGGCCTGGGGATTGGCGCGCGTCACATCACAATTTCAACCAGCGGCCTAGCGCCGCAGATTCGCGAATTGGCAGAGGAGCCTTTGCAAATTCGGCTGGCCGTTTCTTTGCACGGTGCGACTGACGAAGTCCGTAATCGGATTATGCCGATCAATCGGCGTTACAACATCGAGACACTGCTTTCGGCCTGCGACTACTACAAAGCTCACAAGAAACAGCGCCTCACATTTGAATACATTTTGATTGCAGATGTGAACGATTCTGACGAGCAGGCGCGTGTCCTTTCTCGCCACGCATATCGGCTCTCGGCAAAAGTAAATTTAATTCCGTATAATAGAGTGTCCGGTCTGCCTTGGACGCGACCGTCAGAAAAGCGTCAGGAAAAGTTTCTATCGATTTTACGAGACCAAGGGATTCCGGCGACGTTGCGTCGTGAGAAAGGGCACGACATCGATGCCGCATGCGGACAGTTGCGTTTGCAAACGGAGCGCGAAGCAGCTAGCAAACACGTGATCTCAAAATTGTAGGGTTCTGTCTCAGACGCCTTCCCAAATGGCGTTTCACAGAATGGAGCTGGCGGGAGCCGAGCGACATGGACGGGAAAATTGCGAAACGGAGCGAGCGGGAGCGAGCGAGTCAAACGTCCTACAAGCAAAACCTTTTGCGCACAGAGACAAGCTCGCGTTTAGTCTTTGTATCATGGCTGGCTACGAGGGTGAGCCCGAACGCATCTGGGACGAGTACCAGTGGGAACGTTTTCTACAGCAACAGGAGGGAAAGGCGGAAAAGTACATGCGATTGCTGGAAGAATATCTTGATGATCCCCAACGCGACGAGATCATCGCGCGCGAAATGGGTTGGGCCCAATTGTTGGATGCCCGGGATTGGGGCGCGGAACTCGATGCGCCACCAGCAGGTGAGGACGCGGACGAGAACGATCCCGGCGTTGATCAGGCGTCCAGATCGGCAGAGCTCTTTGAAGAACATGATTTGTATCGCGCTGCCTTTGCCTTGACGATTTGGATTGACCACCTGTTCGATCGAAACGCTTCGCTTCCAAACGAGCCTGCGGCTGTGAGATTGGCCACGCAAGCCGCAGTAGCGAACGCCAAGCTCGCTGCAGCCTTGAGCAGCGATAGTCTGAGTGAAATCGGAATGACAATCGCCTATTTGAAGCGGGCGTTGAAAGCAATCACCGTTTCGATGGATGCGGCGGCGCAACTCCGGAAGGTCGCTGGGCTGGTGACCCGCTCACAATACGCAGTTCTTCGAAAGCGACTTTTTCAAGTACGAGACGGCATTATCACTCTGATGGGTGAGTACCGCGGTGAGTGGCGTCGCCGGTTCGGCCCTGAAAGCTTTCGGGGTTGAATGAAATAGGGTCGGCTCCCGTCAAATCATGCAAACGGAAGCGACTCTGGCTCAGGCCGATGTGTCGGAATTGGACTTGGTGGCACGATGCCAGGCCGGTGACACTGAAGCATTCGATGAGCTGGTGACTCGCTACCGAACACGAGTATTCGGCATGATTTACAATATGGTTCATAGCGAGCAGGACGCGTGGGATCTGGCTCAGGACAGTTTTCTCAAAGCATGGAAATCGATTAAACGTTTTCGAGGACGCTCGTCGTTTTATACGTGGATTTACAGAATCGTCATGAACGTGACAATCGATTGGCTCCGCAAAAAACAAGTTAAAGGCGGAGGCACCGAGTTCGACGATGCGATTCAGCTTAGAGAAGTTGAGCCGGCATCCAGGACCGTGCCAAAATCAGAAGCTTTGCCTCACGAGATCATGGAACGGAGTGAAATTCGTGCGCGGATAGACCAGGCGATTGAACAGCTCTCGCCAGAGCAACGTGCCGTCATCCTGATGAAGGAGATTGAACAGATGCAATATCATGAAATCGCGGAAGCACTCGGTTGCTCGATAGGCACGGTGATGTCGCGCCTGTTTTATGCGCGCAAGAAATTGCAAAATCAATTGAGAGACATTTATGAAAACATTTGAAGAGAGTTGGACAGCATGGCTGGACGGAAAGCTCAGCGGGCGAGAATTGTCGGAATTCGAGGCGTCGTTGCCAGACAAGGCTGCTGCTGAAGCTGAGAAGGCGGACGCCAGAAAGGTCGGCGTTCTTTTGAGGCGCGAGCTGGGTGTCTCTGCGCTGACCAACGAAGAGTTTTTTAGCCATCAGCTCCGCGAGAGAATCCGTGAGAGCAGCGTGCCTTCCGGGGAGCGCGATGCTAAGCCCTCCACGTGGTGGACAATTCCTCGCCTGTTGTGGACGGGGACCGCGTCGCTCGCTGTCTTTTTGGTTCTTACAGTTTTCGTCGTGCGCGACAAGAATCCAGCGGAAGAATCGCAATACCTCACCCAGATTCTAAATGCGCGCGTGGATCCAGTCATCAGCCCGAATGCAACCGTCTCAATGTTCGAGGTGAAGCAAGACCGGGTAACGGTCTTGTGGACCGAGGGGCTCCAAAGTCTGCCCGCAGACTACGCCGCTAAATGATTTTGTCATGGGTCGCTGGCTCGCGTTCTTAATTCCTTTTGTCTCGCTGATCGCCATTGCGGCATCAGGGTTGGAGGGTGCGGAAACGGTGTGGAGCGGACTTGTTATTGCGGAAAACGTTGCGCAACCACAATCGGTTCCGCCAGAACTCACACGGATCGAGGGGTCGCTAAAAAAATTCTTCGGCTACAACCAGTTTCAAGTGATCGGCCAGTCGCAAAAGACGCTCAAGACTGGACAGGAAGACTGGCTCGCGACCAGTAAATTTTTTGGATTGCATGTCGACGCACGGGGTGAAAGCGCAGCCGGCTATGTTCTGAATTTGCAGCTTTACAAGGAGAAAGAGCTTTTGCTCGAAACAAATGCCAAGCTGAGTAAACGCAGTCCCCTGGTTATCAAAGGTCCCCAGGTTGGCAGCGGACAATTACTGCTCGTGCTGGTTATACAATAAGCAACACGGCTTGTTTCAGGCTAGAGATGCGCACTCTGCTTTTTCTTCTGGCTGAATTTGCAATCATGTCCTCCGTAATCGCTTCAGAAAAGCCATTCAGTTTCAAAGAGGCCCCCGGAAAACTCCCGAAAGAAGTGGTCCCAACGGATTATGCCGTCCGAATCATACCGGATATCGACAAGTTGAATTTTTCAGGGACAGAGACGGTGAAGCTCACCGTTCGTAGCCGTGTTCGCAAATTGGTGTTGAATGCGCTCGAACTCAAAATCGAAGCGGCGTCTATCGACGGCAAAGAACTGCCGGGCTCGGCAATTAAGACCGACATCAAAAACGAACTGCTTACGCTCGCGCTGCCGTCAGAACTTCCGACCGGCGAGCATGCGCTTACTCTTCGTTTCACAGGCAAAATAAACGAGCAAGGACAGGGCCTTTTCTACATGCGGTATCAGGAGAAAGGCAGTGGCGCTCGGAAGATCATGCTCGGTAGTCAATTTGAAGCGACCGACGCTCGTCGATTTTTCCCATGCTGGGACGAGCCAGCCTTTCGCGCGCGATTCCAGTTGACTGCAGTCGTGCCGGAGAACTGGCTGGCCGTCTCGAACATGCCGGTCGAGAGCGAGAAAAAAATCTCTGACTTCAAAGAGGTACGTTTTGCCGCCACTCCGCCGATGTCCAGTTACCTGAATGTTTTCGTCGCGGGCGAACTCGACTTCATTGAATCCCGAAGCGGCTTGACTCGGCTCCGAGTGATCGCGACGAAAGGCAAGGCTGAGATGGGCCGCTACGCGCTCGAAGCCACTGCGCAAATCTTGCAATACTACAACGATTATTTTGGCGTGGCCTATCCGTTGCCGAAACTGGATCAAATCGCGATACCGGGGGGCTTTGGCGGCGCGATGGAAAATTGGGGCGGGATCACCTACTACGAGTCGAAGCTTCTGTTTGATCCGAAAAGTTCCTCCGCGGAAACAAAGCAAGATATCTACGAGGTTCTTGCGCACGAAATGGCGCACCAATGGTTCGGCGACCTGGTAACGATGGGTTGGTGGGACAACTTGTGGCTTAATGAAGGATTTGCATCGTGGATGGGTTCCAAATGCACCGCTCATTTTAATCCACAATGGGAAGTCTGGCTGCGCCGGGAATTCCCGCGGGATCCGAGCCGACGTGTCGGAATTGCCAAGGAAGTGGCGATGGAAGGCGATGCGCGATCCACCACTCATCCGATCCAGCAGCCGGTCGCGACCGAAGCCGAAGCCAACACCGCTTTCGACGATATCACTTACAAAAAAGGCCAGTCATTTTTGCGGATGCTGGAGAGTTTTCTCGGCGAAGATTTCTTTCGGGAAGGAATTCGCCGTTACCTAGCGGCGCATTTGTACTCAAACACGACGACAGCGGACCTATGGAACGCGCTTTCCGAGGCGTCCGGGAAACCAGTCGGGGAAATCGCGGCAGGTTGGACCGAGCAACCTGGATTTCCTCTCGTCAAAGTGAAACGAGAGCAAGGCGGCAACGTCTCGCTCTTGCAGGAACGCTTTACCATTAACTTCACAAGCGCTCCACCGCTCAAATGGAAAATCCCGCTGACGTACGCGATAGTCGGTGAGACTCCTGAGACACTGTTGATGACTGGAGGAGTCGATGGCATTCGCAACATTCCTGCGAATCGACCGCTCAAGCTGAATGTAAATGGCGCTGGAAATTATCGCGCCGAATACGATGAGGCCTCTTGGAAATTGTTGCTTGGAGCTTTGAAGAATTTGGGCGTTGACGATCGCGTCAATCTACTGGGCGACACCTGGGCTCTGGTCCAGGCGAATCGTGCCCCGGTCGCTTTATACTTTGACTCGGTGGAGAAACTGCCGGCTTCGACCGAACTGGCCGAGCGCGAACAGATCGTTCACGTGCTGGATTTTATTAATCGGCTTTTGAGTGGCAGTCCTGAACAAGAGAAATTTCAGCAATATGCGCGATCACTCTTGCTTCCCACCTTAGATGCGGTTGGCTGGGAAGCGAAATCGGACGAGAAACCGGCCACAGCAATCTTGCGAGCGAGCCTGATTACGGCACTCGGCAACCTGAATGATCCGAAAATTGTCGCCAATTGTCGCGAACGTTTTAAGGCTTTTGTCACTAATCCAGAATCGCTGGCTCCTGATCTTCGGTCTGCGGTCTTTTCGGTTGTGGGACGGTACGCTGACGAATCGACATGGAACGAACTTCACCAGCTCGGCCTGAAGACAACGAGCATTGAAGAAAAACAGAATTATTACGACGCGCTGGCCGACGCGATCGATCCCAAGCTACTGAAGAAGACACTCCCCATTGCGCTTACCGATGAGTTGCCGACAAGCCGCGCTGTCTTTCTCGTCTTGCGAGTCGCTCGCGAAAGTGGTCATCCGGATGTCGCGTGGGACTTTGCCAAGACGAATATGAAAACGCTCCTTGCAAAGTCCGATGCGCTTGGCGCCAACACGTATGCACCTGGTTTGTTTACCTTTTTCGCGGACGATTCGCGCGCTCAAGAGCTGACGAAATACGCCAAAAACAGCCTGCCGGCAGCGAGCGCTTCGCAAGTGGCAAAGGCGGTGGACGAAATTCGGTACCTATCCGAATTAAAGAAACGCCTCGCCCGGCAGTTGAAAGGATGGACCGAGAAAAAGGCTGACCATGGAGGACGCGAGTAGCACAGATTAATAATTACGTGAGCCAATGGAGGCGCGAGCTCGGCGAGTCTTTTCCGGAACGTTGCGCCGTGGCTCTGCGTTAAGCGTCCGGAGTCCGCCCTCCATAACCGAGGAACTGCCATTGTCCAGATTCGCGTTATTCGCGGTGGCTGTTATTCCGTCTGATTATTCTGTTGCGGCATGACCCACAGGCGCATCGGGATCATCGAAGACTCGACAAAACCGTAGTGGCGGAAAAACTCCTGCGCCACATTTTCCGGCCGGTCGGTCAGCAACGTAATGCGAAGGAAATTTTTTTGTTTGGCAAAATCGATCGCATGCTGGAGAAGCCTCGAACCGTATCCTTTGCCTTGGAATTTCTTGTGGATTACCAAGTCTTCCAGCAGCATAACGAAGCCGCCCTCAGCAGTGCTGATGGTGAACAGCAAATTGATCATTCCCACGATCGCCCCATTCTGCCGCAACACAAAGACGCGCCCCCGGCTCGGTTGTTCAAAAATCAGGCGCAAACCACGAAGCTGTTTTTCCTTGTCCGGGCGGAAGTCGCCTTCTTGAGCAAACAAATCACCGAGCATTTCCGACAATTCGTCGAGGTCGGCTTCGGTTGCCGGCTCAATCACTACATTCTCTTTTTCGCCCATTGCTTGCTCTGCTTATTCCAAAAATCCGCTGCTCTGGCAATCAAATTAGCCTAACACGCCGTGCCGGCGCTGACTATTGATGCACTTGGTGGCGTTGACAATATTGTGCTCGACCTTACTGTAGCCGCTCTTAAATCGCGCCGAGTTTGTTTTCGGTTTTATGAAACGCACCTACCAGCCATCCAAGCGAACACGCAAACGCCAGCATGGGTTTCGCGCCCGCATGAAAACAAAAGGCGGACGCGCAACCCTGGCACGCCGCCGTCAACGCGGCCGCAAACGCTTGTTACCGAAGGGTGTCGACAGGCATTACGCGCGCCATACGCAGGCATAACCGTACTCGTCGCGCTCGAAAGGTTTTTCGCTGGTCAAGTCACGCTGACTTCCCTACGCTGGCCCCCCCTAGGAATTTTTCTCATGAGACCAAACGCAGTCGTCATCGGATTGCCTAAAACCGATTCGAGGATTTTTGCGCACACCCGCTGGGACGCGATTCCTGTCCTGGCCGCGATTTTCCACACTGTCTATTTCTTCGGGATGTTCTATCTCTTTCCGCGCGTTCCGCTCTGGATTATGCTCATTCTAGGCTTCATGTACTCACTGAGCATTTCTTGGAACATCAATGGCATTTCGCACAACTTCATTCACAATCCTTACTTCCGATCCCCATTGCTTAACCGGCTGTTCAGCATTCTTGAATCAATGACTGTTGGATTCAGCCAGGTTTTTTACGAGTGCATTCACATGCAACATCACAAGGGTAACGCTGACCAGCCTGATGAAAGTGGCGAGACGATCGATTGGATTTCGATCTACAAGCATGGACATGATGGTGAAGCCGAGCACCCTCTCAAGTACACTTTCCTGAGTTTTTTTCGCGAAGATCCGAAGACGGTCTATCGGGAATTAAAACGCAAAAGTTCACGCGACGCATTCTGGGGAGTCGCGGAATTAACGCTGTTCGTTTCCACGTTCGTCATTCTCGGCATCATCAACTGGCACTACATCTGTTTTCTCGTGCCGTTCTGGTACTTTGGCCATTGCCTTTCATACCTCAACGGATACTACCGCCACTATGGCGGTAACCCTAACGAGCCGCTCGCCTGGGGCGTAAGCAGTTACGATAAGCTTTACAATTGGATCTGGTTCTTTAACGGCTATCACGCCGAGCATCATTTCCGACCAAAAGTGCATTGGACACGAATGCAGGCGCTTCGGGGTCAGATCGTCGAACAACAACACGCCGCTGGCGTTCGAGTAATCAAGCCGCCACACGCTCTTGCTTTTCTCGATCCCGATCTTCCGAAACTAAAACAAGGTTCTGCGAAAAAAGCTCGCCTCCGTTGGAATCTAAAGTCTGCGCGCGTCCAGGGAGGAGCCAACTGAGAAGGTACTCAGCTTGGTGTTATCCGGATAAGCTACCGATTTGGAAATCGGCAAGATTATTCGAGAAGATGCGCGAACTGGATCGGGCTTGATTGATCCAAACTTTCCAGTCTCAATCGTCCGGATTCCAAAGGCGCGTGCGAAAGTAGTCTTGCCAGCTTTTCGGAAGGGAAGGTAGTTCACTCACTCGACGCAAAAGATCCTGATTCGTAGCATCTCGCCCGTACAAACTTACAATATCGGCGATAGTGACGGCGTGCTCATCTTGTTTGACGAATTCTATCGAGTCGCCAGCAGTCACTTCGCCTTCTCTAAGAACGGCAAAGTAAAACCCCGTCCGACCGCTTTGTAGAAACCGCTTTACGATATCCGGGAGGTTGAAACGAATGCCTAGTTTAAAGCAGGGCATTCGAGGTTGCGTGACGACGAATTCTGCAGAACCGATCCGAACGCTGTCGCCGATGCGAACCGTTTTCTCAAGCAAGCCCTCTGTTGTGAAGTTCTCGCCGAAAGCTCCCGACGGAAGATCGATTCCAGGCAGTTCCTGACGCCAGAACGGATAATGTTCCGATGGATAAGCGTAAACAGCTTTATCGATTCCTCCATGCACGGACAGGTCCGACTGCCGATCTCCCTCTAAGTTGAGCTGGGCGACCCGAACTTGCCCTGATACGGGCGATTTAAATATAGAAGTGCGGACTATCTTTCCTCTCCATTCGATTTCGCGCGGGAGTCCTACGTTGACAGACAAGAGCTTCATGACGCGCAAATCCTGATACGGTGAGAATCGTTTAGTGCAATTCCAAGTACATGATTAGCACGCCGAAGCTCGCAGCTGCGAGCCAAACGTTTGAGATGTGCGATCAGGCGGACTCGAGTCCCGCTCGTATGACTGAGGAAAGCAGGACGATCGCGATCGCAGTCGGATCACGTAGTTTTTGAGCTAGTTTGTGGGCGCTGCTGACCGCGTGTCGCGTGAACACAATTTCATCTCGATGATCATCCGTCAGTCGGCTGGCGAAGCTGTAAACCGCTGAATAATATTGAGCGACCAAACGATCGAACCGTGAACTTTTCTTTTTCATGAAGTCCTCCTGGCTCATTAGTCGAAGCGGATTGCGCTTCCTTACAAATTACCCATGACGCTTGAAGGATTTTTCTGCTGATCCGAAAGTCTGTTAAATCAGGAACCGAAATCGAGCACCGTCTGAGTAGCTAGCGTCATAGCGAATGTTTAGTGCTTGAGGGCTTGAGATTTTCCGGGCATGGGATGCTTCCGCGATTGAAGGAAGGCAGTGATCTGCGCGAGCTCTCCTGGCGGGAGTGAGTTGCCAAAGGCAGGCATGTTAACTCCTCCGTTGACTATACGAATCACGATGTCGCTCTCGGAAAGTGTGTCGCCTATGTAAGTGAGATCGGGACCGCGACGTCCGCCGTAATGATCGATCAGATGACAATTGAGACAGCCTTTGTCGCGAAAAAGCTTTGCTCCGACGAAAACAGGGCCGCCGGTCGCGCCAACCACTTTTTCTGGCAGCGGTTGCGGATCGAAGTTTGGCGACCACGGCGAGTTTGCACCGGCGATCCATAGCGAACCAATCATGATTACGCTGAGCAGCACCACGGCGATCGACCACGGGCGGCGCGATGGAGCGCGCTCGCCTCGATTGTTGAGCAGCGGCGTCGCAAGCAGAAGAATACCGATGAGCGCCGGTACGAAGATCATCAAGTAGCCTTCCACCTGCGGCGGAATCAATGCCAACAGTGCGAAATACCAAAGCAAATACCAATCTGGCCTCGGATCGGCGTTGAGAACGCTGGGGTCGGGCGGTTTGTCGAGCGGCGGCGGTCCCACAAAATATGCAAGAAGCGCGATCGCGATGATCAGCCCTGTGCCGAACACGAAATCCCGCCAAGCGCCTTCGGGCCAGAATGGGTGTCCGGTGTTCCGCATCAATTCTTCGTACTCGGCGCGATAGGTTGCCGGATTGACTGGTTTGCCAGCAGTTGGTGGCTCAGCGATGCCGTGTCGCAACACCAGCAGCAGATGGAAGCCAATAAAGACGAACATGAGCCCCGGCATGATGAACACATGGATCGCAAAGAAACGGCTCAACGTAGCGCCGCCAATCGTGGTCCCACCCAGGATGAATTGCGCAAGAAAATCCCCGACCAATGGCACGCGACCAGCCTGTTCCGCAGCGACAATGACCGACCACGCAGCGGTTTGGTCCCATCGTAACAGTTGCCCGGTGAATCCCATCACCAGTGTGAAAGCAAGGAGCAGCACACCGGTTGTCCAATTCATCTCTCGCGGGAACTTGTAGGAGCCGAACAAAAATGTTTGCGCCATGTGCGCGCCTACCATCAGCACCATGGCCGACGCGCCAAAGTAATGCATCCCGCGAAGGAACCTGCCAAAGGGGGCTTGGTTGGTGATAAATTGCAGCGTCTCGTAAGCTTGTGACGAGGATGAGACATAGGAAAAAGCCAGGGCCACGCCAGTGACGACTTGCAGGACGAAAGCCAGCAGAGTTGCGCTGCCAAAGACATACCACCAGCGGGCATCATGCGGAACGAGATGCTTCAAGCTCGGGCCGATCAAATCCCAAATGCCGAGCCGGTCATCGAGCCATCGCCAGGTGCCGATGATCAGCCGTTTCATAGCGTCGTGGTAATCGGCACGGCCATCGTTTTGATTTGCACCTGCCCGTTTGCCGTCCGCACGTCGTAGCGAATTAACGGCTTTGGTGGCGGCCCGGCGGCAACCGTTCCATCAGAGTAATAAACTCCACCGTGGCACGGGCACATGAACAAGTCCGCGTCGGGGAGCCAGCGCACCGGACAACCCAAATGCGTGCAGTTGACCGAGAACGCGATGAATTCGGTGTCGTTCGTGCGACGTAGCCACAACGCGCTTTTTGCGGTGATGCCCGCCCATGGAAGCGACGACGGATCGTTAACAATAACACTGACCGTTTTGCCAACTTCAAAATCGGTGATGTTGCCAACCGAAATCCACTTGTTCGTCGTCTTCCGAAAGATCGGGGCAATTACAAAACCAATGAGTGGAACTCCAAGAATCGCGGCGCACAAACTGCCGAGCCCGATGCAAACTTTCTCGAGAAAGCGCCGGCGACTAATTTCGTCCGGTGTGATCGGCCGCTCGGGTAATGGATGGTTATTGGTGACGTCGTTCACGGAGAATTTCGTAGATCCATCCAGCAAGCGAGGCGACGAACAGGCCCACGCCAACCGCAAGAATCACCCACGAGGTGATCAATCCCCAGAAAATGAATGTCGTTCCCATTGCCAGTCCGGCAGGGAAAAAGTTCGGACGCGGCAGCGTCTCGGCTGGCAACGGTTCCCATCCTTTGTGCGCAGGTGTTTGTGTCTCGTCGGTCATAAGGCCTTGTCCGTCACCGGCGTGCTCGCAATAGGGTGCGCGAACCAGCGCGAAAGTTGCGCAACGATCGCGCCAAGATAAACGAGGCACATCGGCACCCACATCAATAGTCCGCCGATCTGCTGGTCTTTCTCCGTCGTAAAACCCCAGGTCGCTTGAATCAAGTTTAGGATCCCCAGGTGATCAGTCGGCGGCGTGGCGTAAATCGGACACACGCTCACCGGAGCAAACGTGATGAGAATTCCGAGAATGCTGCAGGCGACGCACGCGCTGAAAAGATAAAGCACCGCGCCGGCCGGCGATATCCGCTGCTCTTCGCGTGGCGCGAGAATTTGTCGCCAAAACATCGCACCCAGCACAAGCAGAGAGGAAGTCTGCAGCGCGCTGACGAGCTGTGATGAGACAGCGGCATTGCAAAGTGGTCGTGCATGCCATAACCACATTGCGCCGACACCGGCAATCCATCCGACGAGCGGGTTCGCGATTAGCCACGAGCGCGATCCAAGTGAAACCCAGCGCGGCAGACTCATCAAGAGCAGCGCAGGCACAATCAGCAACAATAAAATGTGTTGGAGCATATGAGCGGCGAAGAGATAGCCCGCTGCCAGTGCGTTCAGGGGGGACATCAACGTCAAGAGAAACACGCCGAGCGCCGCCAGCAGATAGAGCATTCGGCGATTCACGCCGAAAGCCCACAGGTAACCGGCAAGCGCAGCGCCGCTTGAGACCAGCGGCACGAGATTCCAGGTCCACGCGGAACTGAGAAATTGCTGCGTCGTCATCGGAGCAAAGGCCAGAGGTAAACGATGGAAAAAACGAAGATCCACACCACATCGACGAAGTGCCAGTACAATCCAACCGGTCCAAGCGCAGGCACGGAGCCATTCTTGTAAGCACCTGCCAAGGCTAATCCGAGCACGATCAAAAGCGCGATTAAACCCACGCAAACGTGCAGTCCATGAAATCCGGTGAGCGTGAAAAATGTGGTGGCGAAAAGATCCAAGCCGACGCTTATCCCGTTCTGAAACAGGGTCCAGTATTCCAATCCCTGTCCAACGATGAAAATACCTCCGAGCACAATCGTCGCGGCGAGCCATGCTTTCATGTTCGACTGTTTGTTTGCGCGCTGTCCCATTTCGGATCGCCAAATGGTGAAACTGCTCGCAAATAAGCAGACGCTGAAGATGGTGGTCTTGAGTACATCCAGCTGTTGCGCACCCGGCCCGCTGCTGGGCGTGGCGTTATAAAAAAGAAAAGCAAGGATCAACACACCGAAGAAGCCCGCTTCGGAAATAATGAAGGTGATGACCCCGGCCGCGTTTTTCTCCGGTCGGAATAAATCGAGCGCTCCTCCGACAGGTACGATCGGATCCGGACGATCAGGGTTCGCATAATCCCACAGCGGCCGTCGGCTACGAATTGGTGGGAGAGCGTCAAAATTTTCATGCGGCGGCGGCGAACTGGTCGCCCACTCCAGCGTCCACGCATTCCATGGATTATCGCCTGCGGATTTTCCACGGATCAGACTCGTTACCAAGTTCCATACGAGAAGAATGGACGCGGCCGTCATGAAAAACGCGCCGATCGTCGAGACCATGTTCATCCAAGCCCAGCCGGGCAGATCCGGATACGTGAAGGTCCGGCGCGGCATGCCTGCCAATCCAAGTACGTGCTGAATCATGAAGGTCAGGTTGAAACCGATAGTCATCAACCAAAACGTCCATTTACCGATCCGCTCCGACATCATTCGGCCGCTCATTTTTGGAAACCAATAATGAAGGCCGCCCAGAATCGCGAAGACGATCAGCCCGACAAACACGTTATGAAAATGTGCGACCAGGTAATAACTGTTCTTGGTTTGCCAGTCGAGCGGCGCTAACGCGTGAGTTATGCCCGTGAGTCCGCCGATCAGGAATTGTAGCAAGGCTGTGATGCAGAAAAGCATCGGCGTATCAAACCGCACGCGGCCGCCGACCATCGTCGCGCTCCAGTTGAACAGCTTCACCCCGGTCGGAACGGCGATGAGCACACTGGCCGCCACGAAGAAAAGATCGACAGCATGCCCGAGCCCAACCGTAAACATGTGATGAGCCCAAACCAGCAGACTCAAAAAGACGATGATCACAGTCGAAGCGGCGACAAATTCGTGGCCAAAGATCGGTTTGCGCGAGAAAACCGGGATCACTTCCGACAGAATCGCGAATGCCGGGATCGCAACGATATAAACTTCCGGGTGCCCGAACGCCCAGAAAATGTGTTGCCACATGATGGTTGAACCACCACCGAACGGCAGAAAAAATCGACCGCCAAGCAACCGATCGATCAGCAACATTACCAATGCGGCATTCAGAAGCGGCAGTGCGAGAATCACCAGGAATGCGTTTATGAAAATCATCCAACTAAACAAAGGGAGCCGGCGGAGCGTCATGCCCGGCGCGCGTTGAGTCAGAACAGTGACGATGAAATTGATCCCTGCGCTGACCGAGCCTATGCCGAGCACCAACAGCGATATCGCCCAGTAGTCCACGCCAAGCTGCGATGAATATGGCGTCTCGCTCAACGGTGTGTATGCGAACCATCCGACAGCCGGCGGGCCGCCCGCGAGAAAACTAAAATGCAACAGGATGCCGCCAAATGGCACCAGCCAGACACCGAACGCGTTCAGGCGCGGGAAAGCCATGTCGTGGGCGCCGATTTGCAGCGGCAAAATGTAGTTCATGATGCCGAAGAGCACCGGCATCGCGACGAGAAAAATCATCGTGGTGCCGTGCATCGTAAACATCCAGTTGTAAGTGTCTGGACCTAGCAGTGTGTTGTTAGGCACCATCAGTTGCAGCCGTATCAAAAGCGCCTCGATTCCGGCGATAACGAAGAACACCAAGCCGGTCACCATATAGAGTACGCCGATGCGCTTGTGATCGACTGTCGAAAGCCAGGCCAGCTTCCAGTGCTGTCTTTCCGCAGGCGTCAGGAGGCGCGTGATAGTGGCCGGAATGGTGTCGGCGTTCATTTTAGAGTCTCGATGTAATCAGTGAGCTGCGTGACTTGTTCGTCTGTAAACTTGAAATCAGGCATTTTGACCCCGACTTTGACCTGTTGGGGGTCGCGCAGCCAACGGTGCAAATTTTCCCGAGTGTTATCCGCGATGCCTGCGCCGAGTTGTTTGCGACTGGCAAAATGAGTCAGGTCCGGGCCGATCTGTGCAGAAGCGATCGTGCCCTTGATGGCGTGGCAATTTACGCAGCTCATTTGCTCGAAGAGCGCGAGACCTTTCTGCGCGCTCTGGCTGGCTGGCGCAGGCGCGGGAACAAGTTGCGCCTGTTCCCATTTTTGAAATTCCTCCTGCGGCTCGGCAACGATCAGAAAATGCATCCAGGCGTGCTGAGTGCCGCAAAATTCCGAGCAAAAACCGAGATAGGTCCTAATATTCTCGGCTTGAATCCAGATGTGATTCGGATGGCCCGGCACGGTTGTCATTTTTCGCGCCAGTTCCGGTACCCAGAATTCGTGCAGGACGTCTGCGGCATCAAGTCTGAGTGCCACCGGTTTGCCGACTGGAATGTGGATCTCATTGGCAGTGACAGCGCCTGAAGCGTAACGCGCTTCCCACCACCATTGATGACCAATCACTACAATGTCAGGCTTCGGAGGTGGCCGCGGATCCGAAATGCCCATGGTCCGCGCCGACAACGCGAATAAGACGGTGACAATCACGAGCGGGATCGCTGTCCAAACAATTTCGATGGTCCTATTTCCTTTTCCCTGTTCCGGGTCAGGTTCGCCTTCATGCCAACTGGGGAAACGCAACAGCGAATACAGGACGATCCCCACCACCACCGCAAAAATGACTGCCATCACAATCCCAGTGATGATGGCTAGATTGAAAATCGCACGCGCTTGCGGCGATTCCGGATTGAGCGCCTTGATAACATCGGCGCCCAAAAAGGCCGCACTCAGTGGATGCACATTCATGCCGTCTTCTCCAAACCGGCGTCATTTCGGACACAGGCGTCGCCTGCAGGATGCCGATTGTGCCAAGCGCCTACAAGGACTGCGAGGAATTATTTCGACCGTTCTTATTGCTCACATCGGTCCTAATGGCGATTGCCTCCCTCTTCGCGGCGATCCTCTCACGGTCGCTGGCATCGTGGTTGTAGTTCGTTGCGAGACTGAATCTCTACTGAATGGGAGAGCGCAAACAGCTTCAGAAGTACGGGCTGAAAGCCTTACATCTGCGCGGTAGCGGTGGATTCGCTTCAGCCGCTAAAGTCGCAGAGATTAATGGAAGCGATGCGGCCCTTGTACGATCACTTCGACCCGCGGGTGGACTGTAAAGATAAAAGTTCCGCGTTGTGCATCGAAAAGGTACGAGTAATTTCCGATTCTTCATGGGTCCAATGCCAACACAACGGAAGTTTTGCGCTACCGAATATGCTACCGATTTTAGCGGCACCAAAATACACGCTCGTGCAGCGGCCCCGAGGAAATAGGCATTTGCACAAGTGACTCTTAATCACTGGGTTGCAGGTTCGATTCCTGCACGGTGCACAATCACCTAAATGGCTTATTTATCGTGATTTACGATAATAGAACTTCACGATACAACCGCGCGAACTTTTTTAACTTGGCCACTTCTTGGCCACTTATTCAGAGCATCTGGGGGCTGCTTCGCGCTGAAAAGCTGCGCCAAGCTGGAGGGAAGCAATACTCATTCACAAGTGACAGAAAATCACTTATTTTCAGTCGCTGCTATCCTGACAGTCCCGGGCGTCGATCACGCGCTCTGGCTTCTCAGCGCCTGTCAGAATCGCTACGTTCAGGATCGCATTCGGATTCTTTTCCTTCTCTCCCCAGCTATGTGTAATGCTCGCCACCTGCGCGGCCTTGTGCACATACGGCGCCTCTCGCAACGTTGCCTGTTCAGCGTCTTTCGCCATTCGGCTGGCGCTTCTCGCTAACGACAGTTTGGTCTCGCGTTCATGCTCCTGAAGCACATTGGCGAGCACATCTGCTGGTGACAGGACATCTGGTGACAGGCTTTGCCAGTGCTCGTTGAGCTACCGTCTTAGGGAAGCCATCCAGCCTTCGCGTTTAGAGCGTTGTCGCACCGCGTCCTGGCTGATCCCCATTTGACGCGCAGCTTCGCGGACACCGACGGCAACGGCCAGCACCCGCACAGCGGACCAGTTTACGTTAAGAGACTTAGGCATAATTTTGCCTGGCGATGTTCACATGAACAGGTAGCCTGCTTCGCCGAAAAAACAAACCTGATTGGTGATGACAATTATCTTATCTGCTCGACGGGCAGCGTAAAACGTAAACAATCGCTTCCGACGTGCTTGGAAGGCGCATCGGAACATGTCGGCGGAGATCAAGAAAGAGATCCAGCTCGAGATCGCCCATGTCTTGTTCATCGACATTGTCGGTTACTCCAAGCTGCTAATCGATGAGCAACGTGATTACGCAGCCGAGGCCGCTGGTAAACTGACGTGATTGCCTACTGGCGACGGAATGGCGCTGGTTTTTGCGACCACGCCCGACGCACCGGTTTCCTATGCGTTGCAAGTGAGCAAAGCACTGCGGAGCCACCCGGAGCTGCGGGTGCGTATTGGAATCCACAGCGGGCCGGTGAGCGGAATTACCGATGTGAACGATCGCTCCAATGTAGCGGGCGCGGGAATCAATCTGGCGCAGCGAGTGATGGATTGCGCGGTACGTTGCGTGCAGCACGATTCTTCACCTCGGAGCGTCAACTCGCCGGGCAAAAACCTTCTCCGAGCGACCGCTTGGTCGCTTTATTGGTGGCCAGGGCGATGGCGAAGCTCGGGAGGTCTAATGAGGTACCTCACTATTCACAAGATCACTTGATCCGATTTAGCGCGACTGATGCTTATCAGCCATATCCGATTTGGGAAATTGCCGATCCGGATATGTGGCATTCCAAGTACTCCGATGGCGAGTTCTTCGAAGGTAAGATTGTCGTCGTCGGTGCGTCTGCATCAGTCCTGGGCGATGCTATCACTATCAATAATCCCATCAGTCCTGAGATAAAAGGCCCTGTTATGCAATTGAACGTTCTCGCAGCGACGATGGATCACGAGTTCTTGCGAAAGCTGCCAGTTGCGCTGGATTTGGTGATTGTTGCAGTGTTCGGATTGCTTGCCTGGGTGCTACTGGGTTACGTCGGGCGATGGTGGATTTGTCTGCTGTCATTTCTCGGGCTTAGCGTCGCTTATTTCTTGTTAGCATTTCTGCTTTACAATTTTCTGGGGATTTTTGTTCCGATAGTTCCACCTTTACTGACGCTGCTGGCCTGCGGTTTCCTCGGCTTCATTGCGCAACGAATAGACAAGCGTTCGCATGGCATGGTTCACGGTTAGGGGCTTCAGCAGCGTTGGCCTCGCAATGCATCCTTCAATCTCCGCCAGACTCACCGCCAAAAAACGCGACTTCACCATTCTTTGGAATCGCCTTTGTACTCGTACGTCACGATCACGTTGCCAGCTTCATCGCTGACAATCTCAGCAGAGCCGGTTGGAGTTGGGGCTGCGTCTCAGCCATTGATTCCAACGGGCGAACGATCTGGATTGCAGACGCGCATCGCGACGACGGAAAGCTTTTCGTCGTGCACGCGGATGAGAAGCCGACTGCGTTTATGGAACTCGAATCGGCAGTTGAGCCGTTCAGTGCTTCTTCCTTTTTGTAAGAGTGAATGGAACAGTTTTGCCGGCGGTCGTATAACTGCCCTCGACAGTCGACAGAGGACCGCCAAACGGATCCATCTGTAACAAAACCTCTTTTTTTGCCCCTTTCACGGGAGCAAATCGTATCTTGCCCGTTCCCGTCTGTCCATCTCTACCCGACAGATAAAACTTCGTTGTTTTACCACTGGCAGGTTCGGTGATCTTGACATTGCTGGCCTCCACATGGCCGTGGTCGAACTCAAAGACGATTCTCAGGCCCGCCGCCTTCCCCTTGTAGAAGACGGTGTCGTAGGCTTTTGGTTCAGCGGAGGCGAAGGGAACGACCAAGAGAACAGCGATAAGCGCCACCGCGACAATCCACGTTCGATAGTTCATAAAGACGAGCCACAAGCTCAGCCCCACGGCAAGCGCAAGCAAGTTTATCACTCTTTGAAATCGCCCGCGTGCTCGTGCGTCTCGATCAGGTTGCCCGCTGAATCGTAAACGCGAATCACAGCACTGTGTGAGCGGCTGCGGAACTTCGCGTAGTCGGTTGCCAGGCAGTATCCGCGTTCTCTAACGCCGTCCCACGTGGAATAATTCCGAAAAGACTGTTTTTTGCGTTTACCAGGAATGGAACGCCGACTGCCGCTCGATTGCCAACAGGACGTCGCCTCACTACCTGCGTCGGGAAACGATTCCCCTAAGAATCGCGCGCAGCCGGTAAAAATCTAACGGTTTAACGAAATAGTGATCAAAGCGGCACGAAAGACCACGCTTTTCATCCTTCCCAGTTCCAAGACCAGTGAGCGCAATCGCGACGAGCGA
>WNGC01002717.1_pt1 | contig 23674 bp, 22 predicted proteins | sample 5400051 | NCBI WGS metagenome assembly WNGC01 (sample SAMN13153368, study PRJNA577476) | soil metagenome | isolation source: 20 cm soil or saprolite under grassland replicate 2 | place: USA:California | collected 2016-06-15
GTGTTGCTCAACAGCGGCGCTGCTCTCTATGTGAGTGGCACCGCGGCAACCATCGCCGAGGGCTTGCGCCTCGCCGCGGAATCCATCGATTCCGGCAAAGCGCGGCAGAAGCTCGAGCAGTTGATTCAAATGACGAACGCCGCTTAGGTATCCATGGCTGAATTTCTGGCCACCCTTGCCCGGCATGTTCGCGACGCGGTGGAGCGGAGGCGGCGGGAGACGCCGTTGTCGGCGTTGCGCGATCGGCGGTTCTTTCACGCGCCTGCCCGAGGCTTCGCCGCGGCTTTAACGGGAAACTCTCGACGCATCATCGCCGAGATCAAGCGCGCGTCTCCGTCTAGAGGGCTCATTCGAGCAGACTTCGATGCCGTGGCCATTGCGCGCGACTATGCCAGTCACGGCGCGAGCGCGATTTCGGTGCTCACGGAGGAGCGCTTCTTCCAAGGCAGTCTGCTCTACCTGGAGCAGGTTAGAGACGCGGTTAACGTGCCGCTGCTGCAGAAGGATTTCATTCTCGATTCCTACCAGCTGGTGGAAGCGAAAAGTTACGGGGCGGATGCAGTCTTGTTGATCGCGGCCATGCTGGATCGGAATCTCTTATGCGAGCTGTGCGAGCAGGCCACGGCGTTGTCGTTGGATTCCCTGATTGAGGTCCATACAGAAGCGGAATTAAATGCCGCGGTGAAGGCCGAAGCGCTGGTGCTGGGGATCAATAATCGTGACTTGAGGACCTTTGAAGTGAGTTTGGCCACAACCGAGAGATTGGCGCCATTAGTTCCCGCGGGCACGCCGGCGGTTTGCGAAAGTGGCATCGATAACCTGGAGCAGATTCGGCGGGTTGAGAAATTAGGTATCCACGCGTTTTTGATCGGCGAGTCACTCATGCGCGCACCGCAGCCTGGAAAGAAGCTCGGCGAGTTGTTGGAGCGGTCGGTGTGAACCCGGATATGAGTTGAAATTTCACGGCGATGATTAAAATCAAGGTTTGCGGTATCACCAATCTTACGGATGCCGAGAAAGCGCTCGAGTTCGGCGCGGATGCTCTGGGCTTCAACTTTTATCCGCCGAGCGCTCGCTGCATCACACCCGAGAAGGCGCGGAAAATTCTCGAGGAGCTGCCCGAGCGATGTTGCAATGTCGCGCTCTTCGTCAACGAATCAAAGGAAAAGGTTCGCGAGATTGTGGCGTATGGAGAGTTTGCCGGGGGCCGGCAGGCTTTCAGCGGTCTGCAGTTCCACGGCGAGGAGAGCGCCGACTATTGCCGTGGTTGGCCCATGAAGGTGATTAGAGCGTTTAGGCTCAAAGGAAAAAAATCATTGGAGGGTATGGAGGCATTTCCCGCGGACTTCTATTTATTGGATTCGTGGTCGCCGGGATACGGCGGCTCAGGCACGGCGTTTCCCTGGGATTGGCTCGAAGGGATCAACCCCGGGAAACTCATTTTGTCGGGCGGTTTGAGCATCGAAAACGTCGCCGAGGCGGTGCGCCGGATTCATCCCTATGCCGTCGACGTCTGTAGCGGCGTTGAGGCGCGTCCGGGTCTTAAAGATCATGCGAAGCTCAAAGAATTTATTGTCGCTGCCAAAGGTGCCTGACCGGCGCGGTCATTTCGGGCCGTACGGCGGCCGGTATGTTGCGGAAACGCTCATGCCAGCGCTCACCGAGTTAGAGCGGGCATACGCGCAAGTGCGTCGTGAGGGGACGTTCCGAAAAGAATTCCAACACTATCTCCATCAGTATGCGGGGAGGGAAACCCCCCTCTATTTTGCCGAGCGCCTGACGCAGAAACTCGGCGGCGCAAAAATTTATCTCAAGCGCGAGGATCTCTGCCACACCGGAGCGCACAAGATCAATAATACGATCGGGCAAATCCTCTTGGCGCGCCGCATGGGCAGAAGGCGAATCATCGCGGAAACCGGCGCCGGTCAGCATGGCGTCGCCACCGCTACCGTGGCGGCGCGCTTCGGCTTGGACTGCGAAATTTTTATGGGCAAAGAGGACGTCGCAAGGCAATCGCTCAACGTCTTTCGCATGAAGCTTCTCGGCGCCAAGGTGAGGGTGGTGGATTCCGGCAGTCAGACCTTGAAAGATGCCATGAACGAGGCGCTGAGGGATTGGGTGACCAACGTTCGCGATACTTACTATCTGATCGGTTCCGTAGCCGGCCCGCATCCCTATCCGATGATGGTGCGTGACTTTCAATCGGTGATCGGACAAGAAGCGCGTCGGCAAATTCTCAAGCAAGAGGGACGGTTGCCGGATTATCTCGTCGCTTGCGTCGGCGGCGGAAGCAACTCCATGGGGTTGTTTTATCCCTTCGTTCGAGATCCAAAAGTAAGAATGCTCGGCGTTGAGGCAGCCGGAGGCGGACTTCGGACCGGCAAGCATGCGGCTTCCATCCTGGGCGGCGATGTCGGTGTACTCCATGGAAGTAAGAGCTATGTGCTTCAAGACGACGGAGGGCAAATCCGGGAAACCCATTCCATCGCTGCGGGGTTGGACTATCCCGGCGTCGGGCCGGAGCTGAGCTATCTGCGCGATCGTGGCAGAGTCCAGTTTGTCTCGGCGACCGATAAGCAGGCGGTTGAGGCGATAAAATTCCTGGCGGAAATCGAAGGGATCATCCCGGCCTTGGAGAGCGCTCATGCCATCGCGGCGGTGATGCGGCTTGCGCCGCGTTGGGCCAAAGCCTGTGAGCCCGTGGAAACTTTTCGATCATGAGTCGTATTCAAGCGAAATTTGCTGAGCTCAAGAAGCGAGGTGAAGCGGCGTTGATTCCGTTCGTTACCGCTGGCGATCCGGATCTCGAAACCACGCTCAAGATCCTGCGTGCCCTCGAAAAGGGTGGCGCGGATTGCATCGAGCTGGGGATTCCTTTCTCGGACCCGACAGCGGATGGGCCGACAATCCAGCGATCGTCCGAGCGCGCTTTGAAAAACGGGCTTTCTTTACCGCGAATTTTTCGGTTGGTTCGAGAGTTTCGGCGAAACTCCGAGCTGCCGGTGATTTTGTTCGGTTACTTCAATCCCATTTTTCACTATGGCTTGCGGGAGTTTTGCCGGCAAGCGGCCGAAGCGGGCGTCGACGGCATGCTATGTGTTGATCTCCCCCCGGAAGAGAGCGGCGAGCTGAAGCGCTGGACGGACGACGAAGGATTGGATCTCATTTTTCTCCTCTCTCCCACGAGCGGCAGCGATCGTATCCAACAAGTAGCGCGCAAAGGCCGTGGCTTCATTTACTATGTTTCCGTGACCGGGGTAACCGGCGCGCGCGGCTCCTTTGACGGTCAGCTGCGTTCCCAATTGGCTCGCGTGCGGAGGGCCACGTCACTGCCGATTGGCGTAGGCTTCGGCATATCGACACCGCAACAAGCGAGCTGGATTGCTGGATTGGCCGACGCCGCAGTGGTGGGCAGTGCCCTTGTGGAAAAAATCGAGAAAGCTAGGGGAAGCACGGAAAAAGCACAAGGGGCCGGCCGCTTTGTTGCCCAACTCAAGCGAGCGATGAGACAGATTCGCAGAGTCCCAAATTAAGACTGGCGTGACTGTCTAGTTTCCTCGGCTCGCCGCTGGCTGCCCGTTCGTAGCTGATCCTCATGGACGCCTATTCCGAAACCCTCTATAGAATCTACAACTTACGGGGTGGAGTCATCGATCTGCGTTTGGACCGGATGGATCAGGCGCTGGCGTTGTTTGGCCATCCTGAGAAGCAGTTTCCGTCGTTTCATATTGCAGGAACCAATGGTAAAGGCTCCACTGCGGCGATGATACACCGCATTCTTTCACTCGCGGGCTATCGGACGGCGCTTTATACATCCCCGCATCTAGTATGCTTTACCGAGCGCATCCGTGTTGACGATGTGGAAATTTCTCCCGAGGAAGTCGTCGAGTTGGCCGAAGAGGTCAGGGACCGCACTGCAGCGGCCGCCGTTGCACTCACGTTTTTCGAGTTTGTCACAGTCATGGGGTTCGTCCATTTCGCGCGCCAGAAAGTCGATGTCGCCGTGGTGGAGGTAGGCTTAGGAGGAAGGCTCGACGCCACGAATCTCGTCAAACCGCTGGTATCTGTGATTACGACCATCTCCAAAGACCACGAAGCTTATCTCGGCTCCGACTTGCTGTCTATCGCGCGTGAAAAGGGTGGAATTATCAAGCCGGGCGTTCCGCTTGTTGCCGGTGCCTTGCCAAAAGAAGCAGTCAACCTATTTAATGACCTGGCCCGAGAGCGGAGGGCGCCAGCCTATTTTCTGGGGCAAGACTATAGAATTTTCTTGAAAAACGCGGGTCTTTTCGACTATACAAGTGTAAAAGAAAATTTTGAGATGCTTTCTGTGGCGCTTCGGGGCCGGCATCAAAGAAGTAACGCTGCGGTGGCGCTGGCTTCCCTGGAGACGGCTCGCGAGACATTTCCCGTAGGCGAGGAGGTTCTCAGGGAGGGGCTGAGGACGGTTAAGTGGCCGGGACGCTTCGAAATCATGCTTGAGTCTCCGACCGTCATTTTGGATGGTGCACATAACGGCGAAGGCGTTAAAGCGCTCGTGGAAGCGGTCCAGGAGTATTACGGGACAAGAAAAGTCAAGCTCCTATTCGCATCAATGGAAGATAAGGACTGGCGCCTCATGCTGGGCCTGTTGGCAGGAGTGGCAAATGAGGCGGTTTTGACGCGGGTGGAGATGGAACGAAGCGCAGATCCACGGCAGCTGGCAAGTTATCTCACGGATAGGGCTGTTCCCCATCGGGTGATTGAAGATTCACATTTTGCTCTCCGTTCATTGCTTGACGGCGTCCGACCGGACGAGATCGTACTGGTGGCCGGCTCCCTTTATCTGCTCGGGGAGATTCGACCTGTCGTTGAGGAAATTGCCAGCCAAAATCGCCCAGCCTAAAAAACCAGTTCCGCACTGTAAGCGACATCGATGAGACTCAGAACTAACTTCTACGTCCAGCTTTTAGTCGGAGTGACTCTCTTTTTCGGCGGCGCTCCTTCGTGGGCCCAAACTGCTCAGCCTGGCAGTCCAACCGAGAATCCAGAGATCAATGTGACTGCTGATAAGCTGTCGAGCGGAGACGGCGGAAGTCAGATCGAAGCCACAGGAAGCGTGGAGGTTAAGCGCCAGCAAACTACACTCAAAGCGGACGACGTTCGCGTCAACCGCGAGACGCAAGATATTGACGCCAAGGGAAACGTCTCAGTGGACGACCCGCAGTACAAGGTAAAGTCGGCGGACGCTCTAAAGTTTAACATGGAGAAAGAGACCGGCGAGATCCAAAACGGCGATCTGTTCATCGAGCAGGGTCACCTCAGTATGACCGGCGGTCGAATTGAGAAGTTCGCCGGGCAAACCTACCATGTCGACGAGGCTTTTTTCACTACCTGTCTATGCGACTCCGGCAAGCCCTCCTGGACAATCTCGGCGGATAAGCTGGATCTCAACCGGGATGGCATGGGAATCATCCAAAAAGGCTATTTCTATATCCTCGATATTCCCGTCTTCTATTTACCATACGGTCTTTTCCCCTTGAATACCGACCGGCAGACCGGGCTTCTCTTTCCCAGCATCGGTTCATCGTCCAAAGAGGGATTCAGATTTCAGCAACCTTTTTTCTGGGCGATCTCCAAGAGCGCCGATGCAACCGTCACTTTCAACGTTGAAAGTCGGGCTCGCGTCGGTTTCTTAGGCGAATTTCGCACAATGTTCGATCGGAATTCCGATTTCCAATTACGAGCTTCATATTTTAATGAGAGTTTAGGAGGCCAAAGAATTGATGAACAAGATATCGACCAAACGATTGCTGATCCAAATGTCCCGATTAACCGTTGGAATATCATAGGGACGCATCGCTACACGAGCGTCTCCGATTGGCTCACCTATAGCGACATAGCGGCGTATAGTGACGACTTGTTCGCGCGTCAGCTAATCGAACGGTTCGATCTGCCTGGAACCAAAGAATTCGACATCCGTAGGAGCCGATTTGGTGAGTCGCGTTTTGGTCTGTTCAAAAATTGGGACGACACTTTTTTCAAGGGGGAATGGAATTTCTACCAGGACTTCATTCAATTCGACAGGACGACTCTGCAGCGGACTCCGCAGATTGCTTTTTGGGGGCGGCGGCTTCTATCTAATTTTCCACTGGAGTTTCGCTGGCGCGCGGAGGGTGTGAACTATCTCCGGCGCGATGGGGGCGACGGGCTTCGGCTGGATTTGCGACCGGAGGTTGCGCTGCCCTTTAGGGTCGCCTCGTACCTTTTTGGCTCCTTGAGTGTCGCGCCGCGGGAGACGGTTTATCACCTGTATTCCTCTGTGACGCCTTCGGATCATAATGTCTCCAGGGAGTTGGTGGAAATCCGCGGCAACGTGAGAACGTCCTTTAGTCGAATCTTTGCGTTCAACAGTCTGGGCTTCAGTGGATTGAAACACGTCATCGAACCGGAGCTAAGCTATCTGTTCGTGCCCGGCACCAATCAAAGCCGAATTCCAATCATGGACGGCATCGATCGGCTCAACCGCCGTAACGTTCTTACCTTCGCCGTTGCCAACCGGTTCTGGGGCAAGTTTGCCAACCCGCTCGTAAGCTCTGGCGCAGACGAAGACGTTGAGTTGTTGAATCCTGCTATTGCCGATGTCCAGCAGTTGGCATCGTTAAAGCTGGCATTGAGCTATGATATCGATCAGGAGAGACGCGGTGGGGATAGCTTGTCCGATCTCGACGTGAATCTACGGCTGACGCCAACCACTTACCTTTCTCTAGGATTAGACGGGGGATTCAACCCTGGGCCTTGGCAGATAACGCAGGGACGAACCACTTTCGCGATTTCCGATCCGCGACCGATGGCCCGACGTGTATTGGACCCTGATTTTAATCGGCCCAACTACCTCAGCCTCAACTACTACTTCCTGGGGCAAGGGCCTAATGGATTTTTGGCCGACAATGCCAACTTTAATGTCGATACTCAACCCGTTTGCCCCAGCTCATCCATCCCCCCCGATCCTCGGTGTGCCCAATTTAACAAGAGTGTTGTCGGCAACTTAGGCGGCAACTTGTTCTACCACGCCACTGACCATATCCTGCTTTTTTTCAATTCGACCTACAGTGTGCGGGACACCCGTTGGATCGGCGTTCGCGCCGCCACCAAGATTTTGTCGACTTGCGAGTGCTGGGCGATGACGTTCGGCGTGCGCCACGGCATCAATCCGTCCAAGACAAGCTTCAATTTCGATTTCAACCTTTTGGGGTTGGGTGCGCAAAAGAGTACGGTCAAATGATCCGCCCATAACTTTCGCGGGACCCCTATCGGGTGTCCTACGGTTTTATTTGGCTCCATCTCGACCCGACCATCTTTGGCTTTTCCAAATTCAGAGAATCTGTTATCATCACCGGGCGTCAAGATGGCTGATCCAACTCACAAAGGAAGAATTGTCGATAAGCCATGGGGCTATGAGTTGATTTGGGCGCACACCGACCGCTACGTAGGTAAAGTTCTCCACATCAAACAGGGAGAGTCTCTGAGCTATCAGTACCATCGCGTGAAGGATGAAACGATTCGCCTGCTCAGTGGCGCCATGGAGATGGATCTGGAGACCGACGGGGTGAAAACACGAATCAATTTAAAACCAGGGGATTCCCTCCACATCGTTCCGGGCATGAAGCATCGTATGATCGCCGTCGAAGATTGCGACGTGCTTGAAGTCTCCACGCCGGAGCTTGACGACGTGGTGCGGCTGGAGGATCGTTACGGACGGATAGACCCTAAAAGTTAGGGCGCAGGTACCAAAGGGAGCTCATGGACACATCAGAAAATTTGGCAGGGCAACTGGTCGAGCGACGTCTCCTTTCACCGGAGGAGATGGAGCGGGTCATGAAGTTGCAGCAGGAACAGCAGGCTCCGTTTACTCGGTTGCTCGTCGAGTTGGGGTTTCTCTCGGAAGACGATCTCTTGCCGGTGTTGCGGGATCATTTCAACATTCCATTCGTCTCTCTCAAAGACTTTCCTACAACCCCGCTTCCCATTGAATTCTTCCCGGGCGTCGCGGATTTTTTCAAACTGGCTCGCATAGTGCCGATCAAAATTGAAGGCCGGGAGCTGATGGTGGCCACGACCGATCCGTTGGATCTCTCGCGCCTGCACGCGGTGGAACTGGCGGCAGGACTCCGGGTCAAGCCGGTACTGGCGAAAGAAAAAGAAATTACCGCTAGAATCGAGGCGCTCTTCGGTAATGGTTATTCGAGCGACTCGCCCCAGGGTGGTGTGGCGCGGGAAATCGAAGGAGCCGTGGATGAGGAAGATGTCGCTCACCTGCGCGATATGGCGTCGGAGGTTCCAGTCATTCGGCTGGTAAACCAGATGCTCGTGCGTGCGCTGGAGAGCCGGGCGTCGGACGTTCATATCGAGCCTTTCGAGAACCAACTCAAGATCCGGTATCGCATAGATGGAATTTTGCACGAGATGGAGGCGCCGCCCCGTCAACTGAAGGCAGCGGTGATCTCGCGGCTAAAAATTCTCGCGCAGCTGAATATCGCCGAACGACGGCTTCCCCAGGATGGGAGAATCAAGGTCAGGCTCGCGGGCAAGGATATCGATCTGCGGATTGCGACCGTCCCCACGCTTTACGGCGAAAGCGTTGTCATTCGCCTTTTGGAACGGGGGCAAATTTTCACGCAGCTCGATACTCTCGGCTTTCCTTCCGGTATTTTGGAATACTTTAGCGAGATGATTTTGAAGCCTCATGGCATGATCCTCGTAACCGGCCCCACCGGCAGCGGCAAGACGACCACCCTCTACGGCGTGCTTCAGAAAATCAACGATCCGGGAAAGAAAATCATCACGATTGAAGACCCGGTGGAATACCAATTGGGCGGCGTCAACCAGATTCAGGTCAAGCCGCAGATCGGGCTCACGTTCGCCAACGGCTTGCGCTCCATCGTGCGGCAGGACCCGGACGTGATCATGGTTGGTGAAATCCGTGACGCGGAAACCGCGGAGATCGCCGTGCAGGCGGCGCTCACCGGCCATTTGGTGTTTTCCACGTTGCATACCAACGATGCGGCGGGGGCTATTTCCCGTCTGCTGGAAATGGGCGTGCAAGATTATCTTCTTTCGTCATCGCTCCTGGGCGTATTGGCGCAAAGACTCGTTCGTCGGCTTTGCACGAGCTGCCGGAAGGAAGTACCGTTCACGGCTTTTGAGGCCGACGAACCCGAGCTGAAACCACGGAACGGAGATGTTCCCCAGACCGTATGGGAGGCGGCGGGCTGCGAGGCGTGCAGCGGTACGGGATATCGGGGACGTGTCGGCATTTTCGAGCTTCTCCCGGCGACTTCGGAGATTTGCAAGATCATCGTCCAGCGCGCGGACGCGGGTACAATTCGAAACTTAGCGGTGCAGCACGGAATGAAGTTGCTCAGGGAGGATGGCTGGGACAAAGTCCGTGGCGGCGTAACGACGCTGGCTGAGGTCTTGCGCGTGACCAGAGAAGAAGGATAGGCGATTGGCTAGATTTTGGATTGCCGATTTTCGATTCGGTCCGATCTAAAATCCCAGATCGAAAATCTCAAATCGAAAAGCAGATGGCATTTTTTCAATATCGGGCCGCCGATCACGCCGGTAAAATCGTCGAGGGAGTGATGGAAGCCGAGGCTGAACAGAGCGTCATCTCGCGGCTTCATGAGATGGGGTGCATCCCCCTTCGAATCGCCGTGCCGGGCGATCGAACGGTCGCCGGTTCGACACAGGGGTTGGCGGGTTTTTCTAAGCGCAAGGTCAGCCAACAACAGCTGCTTCAGTTCACGCAGGAGCTCAGCACGCTATTGGGGGCAGGGCTGCCCATCGACCGCAGCCTTTCGATTCTCGGCAATCTCATCGAAGGCGGAGAATTCGGCAAAGTGTTGGGAATTTTGCTGGAAGCCGTGCGCGCCGGCAAATCGCTGGCGGCTTCTATGGGCGAACACCCCGAGGTGTTTCCCAAGCTTTACGTCAACATGATACGCGCCGGAGAGGCCGGCGGTATCTTGGAAGGCGTGCTGCGATATCTCACGGATTATCTACAGGGCACGCTGGCTCTCAAAGAAGACGTCAAATCCGCGTTGATTTATCCGATGATCTTGGCCACCGCCGCCGGGGTTTCCTTGATTGTGCTTTTCGTTTACGTGATTCCTCGCTTTTCCGCGATATTCAAGGACGTAAACAAGGCCCTGCCTTGGATCACTAAAGTTGTTATTGGTCTTAGCCAGGCGCTCGCCGAATATGGCTGGATCGTTTTACTACTGTTCATCGTCGGCGTGACGGGTGCAGTGTTCTACATACGTACTCCTGAGGGAAGGAATGAATGGGACCGCGTAAGCCTTCGCCTTTGGCTGGTGGGAGACCTGTTACGCAAGTTCGAGACCGCTCGGTTTGCGCGCACCCTCTCGGCCTTACTCAAAGGCGGGGTGCCATTGCTCGAAGCTCTGGGCACCGTCCAAGGAGTGGTAGGGAACCGGTTGCTTGCGCGCGCCATCTCTCAGGTCCAGGTTCGAGTGCGAGAAGGCAAAGGAATGGCGCGGCCGCTGGGCGAGAGCGGACTCTTTCCACCGCTTGCGCTGAATATGATTGCGGTGGGAGAGGAGACCGGCAAATTAGAGGGCATGCTGGCCGAGGTGGCCGGATTTTACGATCAAGAGGTGAAGCGGACCACAAAGAGATTGACTTCGTTGCTTGAACCATTACTAATCTTGGGGATGGGGTTAGTGATCGGTGTCGTCGTCATCTCCATGTTGCTGGCCATATTTAGTATCAATGACTTACCGTTCTAAAAAAATTCTGGATAGCGATAGCGGCTTCACGCTCATCGAGCTGATCGTTGTCGTGGTTATTATTGGATTGCTCGCGGGGCTGGTGCTGCCGCAATTTATTCGGCAAGAGGAGAAAGCAAAACTCAAGGCGACTCGGGCCCAGATCGAGCTTCTCGGTACCGCGCTGGACACCTTTCGTCTCGATATTGGGCGGTATCCAACGACGGAAGAAGGTCTCCAGGCGCTGAGACAAAAGCCGGCCACTCTCGATCGCTGGGACGGGCCCTACATAAAGAAAGAGCTGCCCGAGGATCCCTGGGGTAAGCCTTACGTGTACAAGAGCCCGGGCGATCATGGGCCCTATGATATTATTTCCTATGCTGCCGACGGCGTCCCAGGAGGCGAAGGGGATAACCGTGATATCACCAGTTGGGAACGATAGCCACGGCTTCACCCTTCTGGAACTCGTATTGGTTCTGCTGCTTCTGGGAGTCTGTAGCCTCATTGTCATCCCCAATATCGAAAAGGGGATTCAGAATCGAGAAGTCAAAGGATCCGCTTTGGCTCTGGCCGCGGTTGCCCGCGACCTCCGCAGTCGGGCACTTTATGATGGGATTCCCCGGCAACTTGTGCTAAATGTTCCGCAGAACAGTTACCGGGTCGAGCGCGATAGAGAAGTGCAGTTTCCGCCCGGTGTAAAATTTGTCGAGATAGAGGGTGGAGAGATGCTTGAGGGCGGCGCCCGGCAGTTCCTATTTTTCCCCAACGGCAGCAGTCACGGTGGAGAAATCGCTCTGTCGGATGGCCGACATCTGTTTCGCTACTCCATTCGCCTGGAGCCCCTCACCGGCAAAATCGCAGTATCGCGCAGCGACGGATCATGAAGTCTTTGCCAACTCTCGGTAATTCAGCCAAGGGGTTCACCTTGCTGGAAGTCGTCGTTGCGATGACTATAGTAGGTCTCGGTATCGTGACGTTATTGCAGATATTTTCCTTGGGACTTCGCCTGGGAGCCAGGAGCACTGTTCGAACCGAGGTGGTTACCGACGGCCGTCAAGTCATGGACGAATTCCTGGCACGAGGGACCTTGCAGGAGGGCACGGAACGGGGAACCCTCGACCCGAAAAGCCGCTGGAAATTGGAGGTGCGGGGGACGAAGAATGCCTCGACGGAACTTTCATTGTCGAATGCCTGGGAACTCAAAGAAGTTGCGCTCGATGTGGTGATGACCGACGCCGGTCGAGAGAGGCATGTCGAGTTTAACACGCTGCGCTTGGTGAGGAAGAAAAACCCATGAGGACTGGAAGCTCGCCTGTTTTCTCAACGGTCGGGTTCACTCTCATCGAAGTCGTGCTCGCTCTGACGATCTTTGCCCTCATGGGAACGATACTTTACGGAGCCTTCTTTCTCGGTCACAGGGCGGTGGAAAAATCTCAGGGAAGCTTCGAAAGTAATCAAAAGCTTCGCTCCTTCGGCGATCTATTGGGGAGCTACATTCGGTCGACGTATCCTTATCGCGCCTCGCCCCAAGATCCCACGTTCTTCTTTGAAGGAGAGGAAGACGGTTTGACCTTTGTCTCGTCGCACTCACTGGCAATGGGGGGAAGAGGCATGGCCAAAGTTCATATTTCACTGGAGAACAAAGAGAACGGCGCGCAAACCGTAAGGCTGGAGGAGAACGTCCCCGTGCGGCTCGGTGACGAAAACGGGGAAAGTGGCCAGCACAATGGCGTTGTGCTGCAGGAAGGTGCGCGGGAATTTCGTTTGGCGTATCTCAATCCGCAGGTGGAGGAAGAAAAGTGGGAGGAGCGTTGGAACGGCAGTGAGCAAAAAGCGTTGCCCCGTGCCGTGCGGGTTAGCTATCGGAACGGCGCGGGCAAAGAAGTCCGTTGGGTCTTTCCCGTCATGATGAGCGTGCTAGCGCAATGAAGTTTCAATGGCGCGGCATTCGGAACTTTTCCAAACTCGCTAGCGAGCGCGGCGTCGCGTTAATCGTGGTGCTATGGATCTTTATTTTCCTATTCGTTGTTGCATTTGGCTTTAGCGCTTCCGTCCGGGAGGAAGCCGCGGCGGCCGGTCGATACGGCGATGAAACCCAGGGCTACTACCTGGCGATCGCCGGTTTCGAACAAGGGCTGTACGATTTTCTCAGCCAGTCCTCCGGTCGAGAATTGCAGCAAGGCCAAAAGAGCAGCGATCTCTTTGATGGGAGCTGGCGTGAGCAAAATCTGGGCGGCGGCGTCTACCGGGTTCGCTTAATTGATGAGGGCGGGAAGATCAATATTAATCGTGTGGACGAAGCCATACTGCGTCGCATCTTTACAAACCTGGGGATAGAGGAGCCGCGCCGGTCGATCCTGGTCGATTCCATTATGGACTGGCGCGACCCCGATGATCTCCATCGCGTCAATGGCGCAGAGAACGACTATTATCTTTCGTTGAACCCGCCCTACACCGCTAAAAATGGCTTTTTCGACACCGTTGAGGATCTGCTTTGGGTGCGGGGGATGACCTCCGATCTTTTCTATGGCTATGCAGAAGCCAATCAAGCGGCTGGTAGCGAAAAGACCCTCGCGGATCTGCTGCCTCTTTTGGGAATCAGTGCCGGGGATTCCGCCATGCAAATGTTCATCTTTGCTAATCCCGCGGTCGTCGCGGTAGAAGCTGAAGGACGGCCCACCGACTCCCGAGTTTCTCACAGGATCAAGGGCATAGTGCGGATGGGCGGCGGCCAGCAAGGTTTTGAACTCCTACGCTGGATCGACCGTGATGGGGGCTACCGCAATAATGAATCATAGGCTACAATGCGGCATTCGTTGTAGAGGGTATTTATCGCCCTCAAGAATCGAACGTAAGACATAAGACCATGATGGCTCCAAAATGGTTAAAAGATTTCTCACGTGCCGATTTCCTGAGAAGCGTCGGTCTTTACGTGACGCGCGACCGCTTAGTTTTCGTGCGTATGCGCAAAAACGTTCTCAACGTTTCGTTGCTGGAGCAACAAACGGAGGAGTTGCCGTTGGGCGAGAATCAGCAGGCCATCTCGGAGCTGACAGGCTGGATCGCCGAGGACGTGAGAGAAATCGCCTTGAAGGCCGAAAATGATTCCCATGAACGTGCCATACGCCAAGCGATTCTTTCACTCTTGCCCCACTTCAGGGCCGGCAGGGACCCGGTATTCATATGCGTGCCCCAAGAACAGGCCGTCGTCCAGCAGCTCTTTTTCCCTCAGGCCGCCGAGGCCAATTTACAGCAGGTGCTTGAATACGAGATCGAGCGCCAACTGCCGTTTCGGCGCGAAGATATCTATTACGATTACCTTCCCATCGGCAAGAAGGGCGACAAGGTAGCTCTCTATCTGTTCGCCATTCCGAAGAAAAGTCTCGCCGGTTTGATCGATCTGCTGGGTTCTTTCGGAATCAAGCCCAGCGGCGTGGAGACGACCGTTACCGCGCTCGCCAATTATTTCCTGTTCTGTAAGGGAGAAGTTTCGGAGACCGCCACCGTCGTTGGCAGCCATGATCAGACCTGGGAGATGATTGGACTTCAATCCAACGTCAACGGATGGAATCCAAGCCACAACTTGCTTTACTCCCACTGGTTCCCTGCGTCCGACTGGGCTCAAGGCACTGGCAGAGAATTGCTCTATGAACGCCTCAGCCAGCCGTCGACCCATTATAACTGGGGAGAATTGGGAGAGTCGTTTCGATCCGTGAACGGCAAATTCCTAGAATATCAAGACCTCTTGGCAATTGGGAACGAACGGCTTAAGGGCAGCGACCCGATCTTGGATGCGAACGTTTTGCCGGCCATCGGAGCGGCCCTCCGAGGCGTGCGGGAGGCTTACTTTACGACTAATTTCCTGCGGCATGAGGGGGCTGATCATAGTCGCGGCAAGGCGCTCTCGATTGTCAATGCCGTGCTTGTAGGATTGCTGTTTGTCGGATTGATCGGTTGGGGGGTGAGCTATCCGATCAAGGACGAGTTACGATTGCGGCAGCTGCAAAAAGAAAATCAAAAACTCGAGCCATCGGTCGGAGTCCTGCGCCGCGAAGAGACGCAACTGCAAAAAGCGCGAAAAGAAGCCACCTTTCTTTCGGATCTCGGTCGGCGCCGGGGCGAGGTGCTTCGGGTTCTTGACGAACTGTCGAGAATCGTCCCAACGAACGCCTATCTGTCGAATCTGCGCTATCGTGCAGGGGTATTGGAGATTCAGGGAAACGCCGAGAACGCCTCTGCTTTGATTCCCCTCCTGGAGCGGTCCCCCGTGTTCGAGAACGTCAACTTCAATGCGCCGTCCAATCGCGGCCGCGACAATCGCGAAACCTTCTCGCTGAAAGCCGATTTGGAAAAACCCAAAGCGACGCCAACCAAACAACCATGAAGCTTTTTTGGCAGCGACTCTCCCGCAGAGAGCGGGGACTGGTGGTTTTGACCCTGGTTATTCTTTTTCTGATTTTGGGCCAATACATCGTGGTTGCCCCGTTCCTCGAACGACGGGAGTGGATCAAGAGTCAACTTGACAGCCAGCCACAGCTGCTGGAAAAAAACCTTCGCTATCTAGCCCAGAAGGAAGCGCTGGCAACCGCCTTAGAATCGACGCAAAACGAGATCAAGGCCCGTGAGCCGAAACTGCTGACGGGCGATACCCTTTCTGTAAGCGCATCGGATCTGCAAGACACCGTTCAGGGATTAGCGACCCGAGAGGGGACTCAAGTCATTACGACACGGGTATTGAATCCGGAACCTGCGGGGTCGTTTTCGAAAATTGCTATTCAGATGGAGATCGGCGGGCAAATCGAGCAGATCGCGAGTCTCGTTCGAGGAATCGAAACCTCTCCGAAACTCCTCGTCGTCGACGAGATCAACGTACGATCGCTCTTCAGGCCCATCGGCTTTCCGCAACCTCAGGGCGTGCCCCAAACGGCCGCGCAAAATCTTCGCGTGAGCATCACCGTGGCCGGCTATGCCCGCACTCAGCCGGCGCCAATCGCCAAGAGCGGAAATCCAAGTGACGAGGCGAGAGGTAACGGCCAAAGACGGACCGAAGACTAGTCTGTATTGACAGAGGAACCAGCGATGGCCGTGAGCGTTTAGCTCGGCGCGCAAAAAGTATGGGTGGTTTGGGCCATTATCTCTGGAGTTTTCAGGGCTAAATCAAAGTGTTCATAATCAGGGTTCAGTAACATGGGTGATCTGAGTCAATTGGTTAAGCCAGACTCTTTCTTAGCGGATCTCCCGGCGGAGGGATGAAAAGATTCTTACGCGATCTTCATTGTTTGGCGCCGTACTTCTAGTCGCCATAGGATTTGTTGGAACCGAGATTTATTGGTTCTGGAAAAACGGCCCCTGGGATCTGCCTACTCGCGCAAAGGCTAAGGTTTCGCCGCTGATGGGCGAAGAGAAACTGGAAGACAAAAAGCCTCCGTTAGCGGGGACTGAAATCATCATCAGCAAAAATCTTTTCGACCCTGAACGTGGTGAGGGAAGGAACCGGGAAGTCGAGACTAACTCCAAAGCCTTTCAGAGAATTCGTGGCATGGTTCTCCTCGGTACCGCGATTCTGGGAAATAATCGCTATGCTGTTTTGCGTGATCAAGGCCCGGGGGTTCCAGGGCAACAACCTGTGAACGTCATGAGGCTAAAATTGGGCGATGACGTCGAGGGATTCAGGTTGAGCGATATCGGTGAGAAGCAAGTTGTTTTCACGAAAGGAGCGTCGCGCGTGGAAGTCTTGTTGGACTATTTTCGAAAAGGCGAGACACCCGCTCCGAAGGTACCCGTTCCAGGCCAAGCGAGAAGGGTTCAGCCAAATCCAGTTCCAGGGCCGATACCAGGACAAGTGGGGACCCCGGGACAGGGAGCGACAGTTAATCCAATTCCCGCACCCGCGCAGGTTGGTCCGACAACACCGGTATCCCCACGGGTCGTACCAAATTTGCCGCGCCGGGAAAGGATACCGGTTCCGCAACGGAACCAGTCCGAATCGGAGGAATGATGCTACGGAATCGATGCACCATTTTCGTAATCGCGCTGTTGGCCGCGGATAGGGCACCATCTCTGTTCGCGCAAAATACGGGCGCGCCGCAATCCCAAGAGGCTCCGGCACAAGGCCAACAACCACCGGCACCGCGCGTTCCAGCACCTCCACAAACGACACCTCAAGCACAACCTCAGAGCACGCCGGAGGCTGGTTCTGTGCCGACGCAGCAACCCGCACCCGGCCCCACTCCACAGGGTGCGCCGCAACCGGGCACACCCGTTCCGCCGGCCGGTCAGGTGCCAGCGCCGCAAGCTGCACCGGAACGCAGGCTGCTGCCCCCACCAGCCGCTCCTTCCGGGGGAATGGTCTCGCTTAATTTTAATCGAGCTGATCTCGTCGAGATCATTCACATCATCGCCCAACATCTGCGGCTCACGTACACCATCGATCCCGAAGTGAAGGGCACGGTGACAATTAACAGCGCGGAACCATTGAGGACGGAAGATCTGCTGCCGATTTTTCACCAGGTACTGCGTATGAACGGCGCGGTTGCCGTGAGGACCGGGAATCTCTATCACATCATGCCGATCAAGGAGGGCAAGGGTCTGGCGCGTCCCATGGGACAGAACAAGGAGGACAGCTTTGCGCTCCAAATTGTCCCGGTGCGCTTTTTTGCGGTGGCGGAAATGAAAAGAGTCCTTACGCCGTTTCTCCAGCCCGGCGGTGAAATCGTCGAGAACCCGCGGGGAAATTTTCTCATCATCATGGATCTGCCTTCAAACATTCAGCGCCTCACGGAGATAGCAGATCTCATCGACGTCCAGGTTTTTGCCGGCACGCGAATGGAAATCTATCAGCCCAAAATCGCCAGCGCCGAGGATCTAGCGCAGGAAATGACCAAAGTGATGCAGTCCTTTGCCTCGTCGGCGCCGCAACCGGATAGCTTTACCGCTGAATTCATCCCGCTCCCAAGAATCAATCAGCTATTGGTTATCAGCCATAGCGAGGCGGCTTGGACTTACGCCAAACGCTGGCTGGATCGGATCGACATTATCACGGAAGGACCCGGTCGGCGGATTTTTATCTATCCGGTAGAGAACGGCAAAGCGGACGATCTGGCAAATGTATTGAACCAGGCTCTCGGCCAGCCAGCGACGGCAACTAGAAGTTCAATCCAGACGCTGCAGAATCTGCACCGTTCCACCACCACCTCGGGAACAGGTACGGGGACAGGCCAGCCTGGAAGTCAGTTTGGAGGTCCTCAGTTTGGAGGTCAAATGGGGGGTCCACCGACTTCTTCAAGGAGCTATCCCCCCTATTGAAATTCCAGGACTGGACGGCAGGCGGTGTTTTATTAGCGAGTCAATTCCTAGAAAAGCAGAGAACGTAATTCTCAAGGCTAAAATTGGTTGTCTAGAATCAAAGGTGAGAAAATGATGCGTGCATTCCAGATTACGACTTTTGTCTTCTTGTTTGCCTCTGGTTTGATCACTGAGAAACACTACGCTAGAGCCGCAGCGGCGCCAGGTCAAGCACCAGTGCCGGTTCCCACGCCGGCTCCTGTGACTCCTCAACCGCCCGGGGCTCCCCGGCCGCCACCCGGCGCACCCCAAGCGGCGAAGCCAGAAGAACAACTGCGAATCGTGGCAGACCCGGCGACCAATTCTTTGATTGTCTACGGCACCGCTCAGGAGTTTCAGAATGTTAAAAACATTCTCAAAGATTTGGATATAGTCCCTCGCCAGGTCCTGTTAGACGTACTCATTGCGGAGGTGACACTCAAGAACAGTGAAAATTTCGGCATCGAGTATGAAATATTTAAAGGCGCTACCTCCATTTTTGGACAAACGTTCGGTTCCGGCGGCGCGGTGCGAAGTGGAATTCTGCCGCAGGTTCCCACCGATGCGAGCGGGGCCCCTCTCGCCGCTTTGACCCCCTTTGGCAGCGGGATTAGCGGCATCATCGGCCGGAGTAACAGTGTTCGGGCCTTTATCAATGCGTTAGCGACGGATTCGCGGATCAAAATCCTCTCTTCTCCGAGCGTACTTGCCACCGACAATCGCCCCGCCCGAATCCAGGTTGGTAGCGAGGAGCCGATACCGACAGGTCAGCTCATTGCTGCCGTGGGTGCTGTGAGTCCATCTTCCAGTACAACTATCCAGTACCGTAACACGGGAAGGATCGTCACCATCATCCCACAGGTTAATTCACAAGGACTGGTGAATCTCCAGATTTTGGCTGAAGTAAGCCAACGTGGGGCGAATGTCCTGGTAGGAACGGATTCTTTTCCCGCTTTCGACACACGGCAGGCAGAGACCACGGCTGTGGTTCAGGACGGAGATACCCTTGCGATTGGAGGAATCATTGCGGATAACAGATCTCGTTCCCGTACGGGAATTCCGTATCTAATGGACCTGCCATGGATCGGGCGGTTCTTTGGGTCAACGGCTGACGCACTGGACCGTACGGAACTAATCATGCTGATTACGCCGCACGTGATTCGCAGTCGAGATCAAGCCCAACAAATCACTGAAGATTTTAAGAAATCGCTTTCGACGGTGCGGAACGAGCTCGACCGCATGGCAAGAGAACGAGAGAAGTTACAACAAAGGCCATTATTAGACCAAAAACCGACACTGCCTGGGCCTTCTGGCGATGTAGCGCCGGCGCCCAACCCGCCCCCACCAGCTCCGGCGCCAAGCGCGGCGCCCGTCGGACCCGGGGCGTCGGCCGCGCCGGTAAGAAAAATCAATTTAGCGTCAAAGACGTCTCCAAACGACGCAGTAAAAGGTCTTCCGTCAGCCGCCGGTTTGCAAGTGCTAACCCCGGCGCCGGCTGGTAGCACTCTTTCAGTACAGGTTGAAAATCCCCAGCCGGTGGAAGTGCCACAGGTCGCCCCCCAGCACGCTTATGCGCTGTCGGTTACACGTCATCCAGAGAAAACGTCGGCTTCTGCGATGTCGAAACCGGCTAGCGCAAAGGAGGAGCTGAAATCGGCTCAACAATGGACGGTTCAAGTCGCCTCTATGGAGCGAAAGCAAGACGCCGAGGCGCTTGCCAGTGGGCTGCGGGACAAAGGTTATGATGCCTATGTTGTAACCGCCGACGTTAATGGAAAGGCCTGGCACCGCGTTCGTGTAGGGCAGTCGGCAAACCTTGCCGATGCTTCAAAGCTGCAAAAAACGCTCAAGATGTCAGAAAAATTGGCAGCAGCTTATGTTATATCGCGATAGTCACAAATCTCTCAGTCAGTTCCATTTCGGGCTCCTTTGTGATAGCGTCCCTCCCCAGTCAGGATTCCCCGATTCCCAGTAATGGTTATTTGCAAAGGAGGAGATATGATTATCAATGCACATATGAAACACTTTTTCTTCTCGATTTTGCTCCTGGCTCTCTTTACGTATATAGGCTCTGGGATCGCTTCTGCACAAGACTGTTCTTCCGCCGGGCTCAGGATTAACCGCTTAGCAGATAATGTAAGTGTTACGACAACTGGAACAAAACTCTCCTACACAGTGCCAGTGGGTCGTTCAGCGGTGAGTTTTAGCCGGACCTATTTTTCTTCCGGCAGTGCGACTATCGCATTCACACTTAACGGCGTCACGATAAACAGGGTTGTGGGTGGGTCGCTGTTTGACGGCAACTGGGTCTCGTTAGAAAGCGGCGATACTATAGCGGCTGTTGTAGTGGCAAAGGGTACTGCCACAACTGCCGATTTTTCGATATCAGTCGTGGAATGCAATTCCTGAGCTTACGTAGAACAAACGGAAGCTATAAATAAGTCAACGCGCGTAGCAGGTTGGTCATTACGGAAATCCCTGACAAATGCGACTAATCGAAGTGCCACCGCAGCCCAGTTCTTGCTTTTGGTATCACAACTGATCTTCTGCTGATAACTTCTGACGGCTGCATCGTATCTAAACTGCAAGCGGCTGTCCGAACGTCAGATTTGATGGCGCTAACACTCTCCAGACGCTGAATCGTAGTTGACTGCGTCTCGCGTAAGGGTTTGTTGCCAAGTTTTAATAACGCTCTCCTCTTTGTTATACTATTTATAATAGCGAGTCATATGGGTCTAAAAGTGCTGATTCGCGGCGGCGGCGAGATGGCGAGTGGAATCGCCCATCGACTGCATCAATGCCACATGGACGTGCTGATCACCGAGATCGAACATCCGACGGCGGTGCGGCGGGCCGTTGCTTTTGCCGAAGCGGTCTACCAAGGATATCAGACTGTTGAAGGCGTGAAAGCGGTTAGCGTGAGCAATGCGGAGGAAGCCCGGGCGCAATGGGCAGGCCGGAACATTCCGCTGCTGGTGGATTCTGACGCTTGGATCCGAGAAAAGATCATGCCTGCTGTTGTCGTGGATGCGATTATGGCTAAAACAAATACCGGTACCACGATTTCCGACGCGCCGCTTGTCATCGGCGTCGGGCCCGGTTTTGTGGCGGGGGTGAACGTCCATGCAGTGGTAGAAAGCAATCGCGGTTATCACCTGGGCCGAGTGATATGGAACGGGGAGGCAGAGACCGATACCGGAATTCCAGCAAGCGTGGCAGGTTTCACGAATGCCCGCGTGCTCAGGGTACCCTGCGCAGGACGTTTCAAGGCATTGCGCAATATTGGCGACTCGGTCAACGCGGGTGATACGGTTGCCGAAGTGAAGGGAGTTCCGATCAAGGCGGGGATCCAAGGGCTCGTTCGTGGCATGCTAAAAGACGGCATCGAAGTGCCCCAGGGCATCAAGGCGGGCGACATTGATCCCCGTGGAGAAAGGGAGTACTGTTACGCGATTTCCGACAAGGCAAGAGCCATCGCCGGCGGCGTTCTGGAGGCCATTCTCCATGCTTTCGAGAATCTAAAAGTTCCTGCCGGGTGAAAGCGTGTCATTTAATATCTCAGATGGTGAGGCGAAAGTGAATCTGAAAGAGCTTACTATTGAAAGAGTCCAGGAAGTCCTGCGGGACGAGCGATACATCTGCGATCGGTCATTGGCGACGATCGTCTATCTTTCTCTGCTCATGGGCAAGCCGGTGCTTCTGGAAGGAGAGGCGGGGGTCGGCAAGACGGAGGTCGCCAAGGTCCTGGCCAAAGTTCTCGGCGCGAAACTGATCCGTTTGCAGTGCTACGAAGGGCTGGATGCGAACACCGCCCTCTACGAATGGAACTATCCGAAGCAGATGCTGCGGATCAAGCTCGAAGAAGTCGAGCATGGCGATAAAGAGGCGGTTGAGACTGAGATTTTCAGCCAGGAGTATTTGATCAAGCGGCCTTTGCTGGAGGCAATCCAAAGCGACGGCGCGAACCCGCCGGTGCTGCTGATCGACGAAATCGATCGCGCGGACATGGAGTTCGAGGCGTTTTTGTTGGAGGTTTTGTCGGATTTTCAAATCACGATTCCCGAAATCGGCACGGTCGCGGCGAAACATCGCCCCTACGTTTTTCTCACTTCCAATCGCACGCGCGAGATTCACGATGCGCTCAAGCGCCGCTGTTTGTACCATTGGATCGAATACCCGAGCTTTGAAAAGGAATATGAAATTATCACCACCAAGTTCCCGGAGGTCGAGGCGACGATGGCCCGACAAATCTGCGCTTTTATGCAGCGGGTGCGCGAGATGAATTTCTACAAACGACCCGGAGTAGCCGAAACTTTGGATTGGGCGTCTGCTCTCATCGCTCTCAACCGAAAGGGGTTGGACGACAAGACCGTCGTGGAGACGATGGGATGCGTGTTTAAGTATCGGGAAGATCTGCACCACTTGCGCGAACAGATCGAAGGGAGACAACTGAATCTGGAGGCTTTGCTGAGAGTGTCGCCCGAATTGGTGAGCTAGCGAGAAACCAATGGAAGTCACCCCTGAAGCCATTGCGGCTGCCGTCCATCGCTTTTCCTCGGTGCGGGGTCACGGGACGCTGCCTAATTTGATGGCCTTCGCGCGCGCGTTGAAACAGCTTGGCGTGAAGGTCAGCTTGAGCCAAGTGATCGATGCTTCGCGGTCGGTAGAGTTCGTCGACGTCGCCCGCAAGTCTGACTTTCGCGCTCTGCTACGCTTCAATTTGATTTCCCAGAAGGGCCGATGGAGAGCCTTGAAATCGAAGGGACGCCGACGGAATCGAGAGCGCAAGAAGGGGGAGACGAAGAGGGCTTGGAAGAAGCGATCGCGGAGACGATGGCTAATAACGACGTCCCATTGGAAGATCTGGAGGAGTTTTCGATTCCAACCTACAGCCCGCAGGAGCTGCTCAATCATAAGGACTTCAGCGAGATGGGCGTCGAGGAGAGCCGCGCCATCGCGCGCGCGATCTTGCTGATCGCCACCAAGATCGCGACGCAGATCAGCCGGCGCAAGAAACGCGCGCGCAAAGGCAACGCCGTCGATCCGCGCTGGACCATGCGCAACAACATGAAATACGGCGGCGAGATTATCGACCTGGTGAACCGCAAGCGACGGATCAAGAAAACCAAAGTGGTCCTGCTCTGCGATGTCAGCGGTTCCATGGATTGTTACAGCCGCTTCTTGATCCAATTCATGTACGGGCTTCAGAACGAGCTGTGGGGCGTAGAGACCTTCGTCTTCAGCACGTCGCTCAGCCGCATTACCCACTTGATCCGCACCAAGGATATCACCAATGCTTTGGAAAAAATTTCTGCCAGCATTCTAGGCTGGTCGGGCGGTACGAACATTGGCCGGTCGCTTCATGCCTTCAATCGCAACTTTGCGCCCAGCATGGTCACACATCGAACGGTTGTCGTCATCATCAGTGACGGTTGGGATCGCGGCGACGTCAGTTTGCTGGAGCGGGAGATGCAGGACCTAAAACGCCGCTGTAAAAAGATCATCTGGCTGAATCCGCTTTTGGCCAGCGAGAACTATGAGCCGCTGTGCAAGGGAATGCAGGCCGCGCTCCCTTATCTGGA